>ERZ1026916.1214-NODE-1214-length-13751-cov-13.526504_pt1 | contig 13751 bp, 9 predicted proteins | sample MGYA00519465_ERZ1026916 | MGnify/ENA primary metagenome ERZ1026916 (study PRJEB26926, sample SAMN06164880) | human gut metagenome | biome: ENVO:00009003; feature: ENVO:2100002; material: ENVO:00002003 | host: Homo sapiens | place: USA | collected 2012 ... | reverse complement strand
TAGGGCACTGAAAAGTGCCCTTTCGAAGGGGGATGCCCTAAATTGAGTGCTTACGGAAACAGATATCCCTCATCCTATAGATAATCGAATAGCTCAAACGATTGCGCATCTTTTAAAACTTTTCTTTTCTGTGAGAGAAAGAGCTATGATTATGGTTTGTGATAACTTAGATGGGAAAGAAGAAAAGAGAAAGATTCTATTTTCCAGATGGTTTTTGAAATATGATGATGGGTGTATAATAAAATACGATGCCGCAACAACAACTGACGAGTATCAGTTGTATGTATCCATTTACCTAAATAAAACCAATTCTCGACGAGATGAGTTGGTTGCTGCTTTTTATGATTTGGTTAAGAATAATCTTTATCCTATAGATTGATTTTCTTATGAACATACTAATTACAGGAATTCATGGTCTTTTGGGTTCTGCTTTGTTTTCTTTATATCTATTTTATGAAGAAATATTTCGGATTGCACCAGTCTACGTGAGTAATGCTGAAATGATGATTAGTAGAATAATGAAAGGCGATGGAGACTAAAATCTCCATCGCCTTTCGTCTTATTTTTGAAATATAAATCGTACCTTTGTCATACACCAATCAGGTTATAATAATAACATGGAACAGATACGTAAACTGCCGATAGGCATACAGACTTTTGATAAACTACGTGAAGGCGGTTTTCTTTATGTAGATAAAACTGCTATGATTTATCAAATAGCATCTACTTCTACTCCTTATTTCCTAAGCCGTCCCCGTCGTTTTGGCAAGAGTCTGCTTCTTTCTACCTTTGAAGCCTACTTTCAAGGACGCAAAGACTTGTTTCAGGGCTTGGCCATCGAACAGTTGGAAACGAAGTGGGAACAGTATCCTGTTCTACATCTTGACTTGAATGCCCGGAAATATGAAACTGCTGCTGACCTGACGGCTATGCTTAATCAGTATCTGGAGAAATGGGAGCTGCTCTATGGCCAGGAGAAGAAAGACCGTAGTCCGGAAGAGCGTTTTGCTTACGTGATAGAGCAGGCATGCACGCTGACGGGAAAGCAGGTTGTTGTGCTGATTGATGAGTATGACAAGCCATTGCTTCAAGCGGTCTTGGATGAGAACTTGCTGGATGAGTATCGGAAAATATTGAAAGCGTTCTACGGTGTCTTGAAGAGCGCTGACCGTTATCTTCGTTTTGTTTTCCTGACCGGAGTGACCAAGTTTGCGCAAGTAAGTGTGTTCAGTGACTTGAACCAGCTGAATGATATAAGCATGGATAGAGCATACAATGCTTTGTGCGGCATTACACAAGATGAACTTATAAAAACATTTGGCCCGGAAATACAACGGTTAAGTGAGAATGAAGAACTGACTTTGGAGGAAACGATTTTTCGTTTGGCAAAGAAATATGACGGCTATCATTTTTGTGAAGATACTTCGGTGGGGCTTTTTAACCCTTTCAGCCTTCTGAATGTATTCCAGAAATTGAAGTTCGGCAACTTCTGGTTTCAGACGGGTACACCTACTTATTTGGTGGATTTATTAAAAAAGAGTGACTATGATCTTCGCCTTTTGCTGAATGGCGTAGAGGTTACTGCCTCTGCCTTCTCTGAATATCGTGCAGAAGCTAATAATCCTCTGCCTATGATTTATCAGAGCGGTTACTTGACTATAAAAGCTTATGATAAAGAGGTTTGCCTTTATACGCTTCAATTTCCGAATGATGAAGTTTGTTATGGTTTCCTCAATTTTCTGGTTCCTTTTTATACTAAAGTTACTGATGATGAGACTGGTTTCCACATCGCTAAATTCATGCGTGAATTGAAGAGTGGAGATGTGGAGGCGTTTATGGAGCGTCTTAAGATATTCTTCTCCGGTATTCCGTACGAGTTGAGTGATGATACGGAACGTCATTATCAGGTTATTTTTCATGTAGTGTTTACTTTGCTGGGACAGTTCATCCGGTCCGAGGTTCGCAGTAGCCGCGGCCGTGCGGACGCAGTCGTTCATACCCCTACCGCTATTTATGTTTTTGAGTTTAAACTGGACGGTACGGCCGACGCAGCTCTGAAACAAATAGATGAGAAGGGGTATCTGATTCCTTATACCTTGGATGGCAGAAAATTAGTGAAAGTAGGTGTGAACTTCAGTAAAGAAACACGGAATATTGATGAATATATTGTCGTAAAGGAATAGGAACGAACAATCATATATATGGAAAAGGCGATGGAGAATCAAATCTTCATCGCCTTTTCCATATATAGTATTTCATTTTATTTCTTCATCCTCAGTACCCGTATTCCCGTCCACTTATTATTGTCTTTCAGCATTTGGGACAAGGGGACTTTGGAGACGACCACTTTCTTGTCGGTAGAGGAAGCGTGTACCAGCAGGAGTTTGCTATCCGCATAGAAAGCGATTCCCATGTGGGCTACGTCCAGCCCCGGAGTGTTGGTGGTGATGGCTATGATATCGCCGTCTTTAATCCACGGGAGACCATCGGCGGGAAGTTTGGCTTTGGGAAGATAGTGAATTTCCTTGCCGGACAAGGATTGTTCAATCTTCTTCATTTTGGCTATGTTCTCCGGAGAATTTACCAGCTGCTTGTAGAGTTGGGGGTGGGAAGACATGTAGGAGATGGACAACCGTTCGGTGTCGGGACTCATGGCGCCCGTTACATCTTGAAGGAAGCCGTTGCGTACGCCATTGTTTATCCAGTCGGCAATATAATGCAGGCGGGAAGTGTACCCGTCGATTTTACCGTCACGGTAACGGATTTTTTGCAGGTTATCGGCGAAAGCGCTTTCCGAGATGTCTCCGTCGGCCAATTTGGGGGTGAGTGTCTCTGCCAGTACATATTCCACCAGCGTGGTACAGTCTACTTCATCGCAGTTGATGACGAGTTCTTCGGGACCATCAGCCTCCAGCGTATGGGCTACGTATGGCACATCCAGATACTTTATTCCATTGCTCAACATATCTTTCCCTCCCTGGGCAGAAACGGAAGTTACCATGGCTGCGGCGCAGAGGGCGCTGAACATAAATTTAGTCATTGTTTTCATTTTTCTTTCTTTTGATTATTATTGTTCTTGAACGTAAAAAGGATGCAGCAAATTTACTACATCCTTTTTATAAAAGCTTAATCCGGAGGGATTAAATTCAATATTGCCGGATTAAATATTTATAATCCTCCTTTTTATCGAACGGAACAAGGGAGAAACCGTATTCAATGGCGTTCTCTTTGCCCGGACGAATCAGATAGGGCTCATGGGCGGTTGCGCCCCAACTGTCGTCTCCACCGACACCCATCATGCGGTAATCAATGAACAAATCGACCATCTTTTCCGGCAGAGGGTCGGTGAGGTGGCGGTGATGGGTCTTTTCGGTACGCGGAGCGCTGTTGTCAATCGTATCGCCGCTGTCCATACTTTCCAGGGGATAGTTGGAGGTGTTCAGCTCAAAGGTGCGGTCGGCGATGAGCAGCAAACCACGTTGCGTCTTATCGGTAAGGGCGCACCAATAGATGTCCGTGCGATGGTTGTTCTCCTGTGGGCGGACATACGGCTCGTACATATCCTTGACCGGGATGGCGTACTCTCCGATGAACTGGGAGGTACGGCGGTCTCGGTAATTCTCTTTCGGACCGCGACCGTAGTAGGTCAAGTCTGTAAAGCTTTCCGGCAACTGCATCCGCAGGCCCACACGCGGTATCATCGGAGCTTGGTCTCCTTCGGCCACGAACCGGTTGTCTACCTTGATGACTCCGCTGGCATATATCTTATAGGTGATGTCCCAACGGGCATCTGTCTGTGGAAAACGGTAGGTCACCTTTATTGTCGTGGCATTGCTGCCCGGAGTCACTTGGAAACTTTCGGCTTTTGGTTCTTGATAGCTTGCCTCTTTCCAGGCTTTGAGGCGGACGGGGAGGTTGGCTCCATAATCATTGTCCGTCGGTGCACGCCAGAAGAATGGGCGGGGACCTTGACCGTTCAGTATGTACTCGTGCTTCTTGTATAAATAGGAGGTGAGCAGACCGCTTTGCTTGTCGAAGGTGGCTTTGAAGTCGGGACCGGAGAACGCCACCAAATTTCCCTCTTCCTTAGAAGTGGCGGGCTGCTGTGCCGTAGCCTCTTTCTTGTAGAAAGTATGGACGTAGGTCTGTTCGCGTGCGATGACCGTGCCGGCCGGGAGGAAAGGCTCTGCCGTCTTGATGGCTGCATAGAACTCGATACGCACATCTCCCGTTGTCTGTTTCTCTTTGGGTATGCCGTTCAGGAAGCCGGTGGTTACCGTCTTGCCCGGTGCGGCATGGATATTTTCAATCTTGCCACGGTAGACTTCCTTTCCGTGGTCGCGGATGATGTAGTAGAAGTCGTACTTGTCGAGATTGGTGAAGGAGAAATCATTGCGGATTTTCACGGTGGAAGTCTGCTTGTCGAAATCAAGGAACTTGATGTTCTGGTATACTTTTCCCATCTCTTCTGTCTGCGGCTTGACACTGCGGTCGGGGTATACCACGCCGTTGATGCAGAAATTGCCGTCGGAGGGCGTGCCGTTCTCGCCATAATCGCCGCCATAGGTCCAGTATTTACGGTCGTCGTCTGTCTTGGCGGCAAAGCCCTGGTCTACCCAGTCCCAGATACAGCCGCCCTGGAGGATGGGATATTTCTCGATGATGTCCCAGTAGTCCTGGAAGTTGCCGAGGCTGTTGCCCATGGCATGGGCATACTCGCAAAGAATGAGGGGACGCGTCATCTCCTTGTTCCGGGCATACTTTTCCAGATAGGAAGGGGAAGCGTACATCGGGCAGTAGATGTCCGTATTCCATTCCAACAGTGCGCGTTCATACTGGATGGGACGACTGTCGAGCGTCTTCAAGGTGTTGTAGGTAACGTAGAAATTCAATCCGTTTCCGGCTTCGTTGCCCAGCGACCAGATGATGACTGACGGATGGTTCTTGTCCCGTTCGTACATATTCATGGTACGGTCGAGGTGGGCATTCATGAAGAGCGGATTGTTTCCCAGCGTGCCGCCTACACGCAGGTCGTAACCCATGCCGTGGCTTTCTATATTGGCTTCGTCGATGACGTAGATACCATATTCGTCACAGAGTTCGTAGAAACGTTCCTGCTGGGGATAGTGACAGGTGCGGACGGTATTGACATTGTATCTCTTCCAAAGCTCGAAATCTTTCTTCATCAGTTCTTCGGAGACATAGTGACCGGTATTCTCGTTGTGTTCGTGATAGTTCACGCCTTTCACGAGGATAGGTTGTCCGTTTACCAACAGTTGCTTGTCCTTGATTTCCACTGTACGGAAACCTACTTTGCAGCTTGTCGCTTCAATCACATCTCCGTTCGGGCGCTTCAAGCTGACGACGAGGGTATAGAGGTTGGGCGTTTCGGCTGTCCATTGCAGGGGTTCCTGGATGGTCTTCTTGGTGAATTCCACTTCCGTTTGGTCACCGCTGACCTGAGTAGAGGACTGGGCTATCTGCTGGTCGTTCTTGTCCAGCAGGCGGTAACCAACGACAAATGGGGAATTTTGTCCGCTTTCATTGGTAAACTGCACCTTTACCTTGAGGATACCGTTCCGGTAGTTCTCATCCAAAGGAGACTCCACCTTGAAGTCCGTGAGATGGATTTGAGGCTGGGCATATAAGTAAATGTCCCGTTCGATACCACTGATGCGCCAGAAGTCCTGGCATTCCAGATAGTTGGCATCGGAAAAGCGGTGTATCTGAATGGCAATGACATTCTTCCCTTTCTTGGCAATGGCGCTGACGTTGAAACGCGCCGGAGTCTTTGCATCTTTACTCATGCCTACAAACTTGCCGTTGAGGTAGTAGAAGGCTGCCCCGCGTACGCCGTCGGCACTCAGGAAAATTTCCTTATCGTCCCAGTCTCCCGGAAGAGTGAACTCGCGGCGGTAGGTGCCGGTGGGATTCCATTCTTGGGGAACGTATGGAGGATTGGGCTTGTCCCAATAGGGAGGATAGCCCGAAGAACAGAACTCATAGGGATGGTTCACATAGATGGGCGTACCGAATCCCTGCAACTCCCAGTTTCCGGGTACATTGATGTCCGGCCAGCGGCTGGCGTCCACACGGTCCATCATGAAGTCCGTGGGGCGGTCGGCGAAGGTTTCCACATAATGGAATTTCCATTTCCCGTTAAGGGACAAGCGGAAGGTTCCGTTTTGGCGGTCATTGATGACGGCATCAGCCTCCGTGACGTAGGAGGTGAACGTGCTGCGGGCAGGCTCCCGGTTGATGCTTGTCAGCTTGGGGTTGGTAATCTCTTCGTAGCGATTGTTCTCCTGAGCAGTCAGGGCAAAGGGAAACGCTGCGAGGCAAGTGAGTAAAAAATACTTTTTATTCATAATTGCTTTTATTTCTTTGTGGTAGGTTCAGAGACCGGGAATACGAGCCCTTCACGCAACCACTTCTCCAGTTCTTCCGTCCATTGACGCTTGTAGGTGAAGTTGTCCCGGAATCCCCAGCCATGTCCGCCGGTGGGGTAGGCATGCAGGCTGGCAGGTACTTTATGGTCGCGCAGGGCAAGGAAGTAACCGATGCCGTTGATGGGCGGCACTGCGTCATCGTCCGAAGAAAGCATGATGAAAGCTTGCGGAGTGCGTGGGGACACTTGCCTTTCGAGGGAGTATTTTTGTTCCAGTTCCTGAGATGGATTTTCTCCGATAAGGTTCTTACGGGAACCTCCATGGGTAACGCCTTTCTGCATGGAAATCACCGGATAGAACAAGATCTGGAAGTCGGGACGGGTCTTGTCACTGCTGTATAGTGTGGCAAGCGAAGCTGCCAGATGGCCGCCGGCAGAAGCGCCCATGATGCCTACACGCTGAGGATTGACACCCCATTCGGCGGCATGTTCGCGTACCATGCGGATGGCTTGTTCGGCATCGGAAAGGGGCACTTCATGGTGCCCGTTGGGCATACGGTATTTCAGTACTGCATAGGTGATGCCTTGTGTGTTGAACCAGGGAGCCATGTCGTGTCCCTCGTGCTTCATGGCCAGCCCCCCGTAGCCGCCTCCCGGACACATGATGATGGCCATGCCGTTGGGGTGGGAGGCAGGGTACACCGTAAGGGTAGGGGTGGTGACATCGGACACCCATTCGTTGTTATGGTTCTGTCCGGAATTGGTCAGTTCGTTGTTATTGGGGGCACCGTTGGGCCATAGGGGCAGCTCAACGGGCTTTTGTGCAGATAACATGGTCGCTGCAAATAGAAAAGATAAAAGTAGAATCTTTTTCATGTTCTTGGTATTTAAAAGTTATTTGGTTTTCATGGAAGCTTTGATGAGGTAGAATATCAGAATGGCATAAGCACCCAGCGCCAGCACTTCGGACCAGGTGTTCTGCAACCATGCATCGTTTACGAGGTTGATTCCTCCGAAACGCATGGCAGCACTTGCCACGCCCATCAATGCACCGCCGGCAATGAAACCGGAGGCAAGCAGGGTACCTTTCTCCCCGCGTTCGGCATTGAGAGCGGCATCCTTGCTGCGGCTGGTCACGTACCAGTTGATGGCACCGCCCACTACCAACGGAACATTCAGTTCCAATGGGATGAACATACCCAATGCAAATGCCAGTGCGGGAATCTTGCAGAAGTTGAGGATGACGGCCAGCACTGCACCGATGCCGTAGAGCAGCCAGGGCGCACCCACACCGTTCATCAACGGTTCGATAACGGCCGCCATGGCATTGGCTTGCGGAGCGGCCAGCTGTCCGCTGGTGAAACCGTATGTCTTGTTTAGGATAATCATTACACCACCTACGGTAGCGGCAGAAACGATGGTTCCGAGGAACTTCCAGGTCTCCTGCTTGGCAGGCGTGCTACCCAGCCAGTAACCGATTTTCAAGTCTGTGATGAAGCCTCCCGCCATGGACAGTGCCGTACATACAACACCGCCCATCACCAGTGCCGCAACCATCCCTTCGGGACCTTTCAGCCCTACGGCTACCATGACTACGGATGCCAGGATTAATGTCATCAGCGTCATTCCGGATACGGGGTTTGTGCCCACAATCGCAATGGCATTGGCTGCCACGGTGGTGAACAGGAAAGCGATACCTGCAACAAGCAGGATAGCTACAATGGTATGTGTCAAGTTGCCCTGCATCACATCGAAGTAGAAGAAGAGAACAACCAGCAGCAGCGTGATGATGGAACCGATGGCGATAATCTTCATAGAGATGTCCCGCTGTGTGCGTTTCACACTGGCTTCCACGTTGGACTTACCTCCCATTTCCTTGGCAGCCAGTCCTACGGCACTCTTGATGATGCCCCAAGACTTGATAATGCCGATGATACCTGCCATGGCAATGCCACCGATACCGATGCTCTTGGCATAGTATTTGAAGATTTCTTCCGGAGCCATAGCGCCTATGGTTGCCGTGATTTCGGGGTTCCATTGGTTCAGTACGGAATCTCCCCAAATCATGGACATACCGGGGATGATAATCCACCATACGGCCAGTGAGCCGGCACAGATGATGGACGCGTATTTCAGTCCCACAATATAACCCAGACCGAGCACGGCAGCACCCGTATTAACCTTGAATACCAGCTTGGCTTTCTCGGCCAGCATTTCGCCGAAGCCGCATACGCGGGTAGTGAAATTCTCGTTCCACCAGCCGAAGGTTGCCACGATGAAGTCGTATAGACCTCCGATAATACCAGCCATGAGTAATGGTTTTGCCTGGCTGCCGCCCTTTTCACCGGAGACGAGCACTTGTGTGGTGGCTGTCGCCTCGGGGAAGGGATACTTGCCGTGCATGTCGCTCACGAAATATTTGCGGAAGGGGATAAGGAAGAGAATACCCAGCACACCTCCCAGCAGGGAACTGATAAAGACTTGTGCAAAGGTGACGGTGATTTCTTTCGGATAGGTCTCTTGGAGAATATAGAGTGCCGGAAGGGTGAAGATGGCACCTGCCACGATGACGCCCGAGCTGGCACCGATAGACTGGATAATGACGTTTTCGCCCAATGCGTTTTTGCGTTTGGCGGCACCCGATACGCCGACGGCAATGATGGCGATGGGGATGGCGGCTTCGAATACTTGTCCCACCTTCAGCCCCAGATAGGCGGCTGCGGCCGAAAAGAGGATGGCCATCAGAATACCCCATGTCACCGACCAGGCATTTACTTCTGAATACTTCTTATCCGGGCTCATCAGAGGGTTGTACACTTCTCCCGGTTTCAATTCACGGAACGCATTTTCCGGTAGTCCGGTAATAGGTTCTTCTTCTTGTTTCATAGGTTTTGTAGTTTTATGTTTTTCTTTAATAGACTTCAAAGAAAGCAAAAAAAAAGGAGATTTAAAAAAATCTCCTTAATTCTGTATGGTAAAATGCTTATTTGGCATCTTTAGCGGTCATGTCCCCTTCGATAAATAATCGCATGATTTCCGTTTTGGCATTGGTGCGCAGGGTAATGGATTTCTTGAAGTGTCCGGGGTATCTTCCGGTTCCATTATAAGTTACTTTCACTGTTCCAGTCTTTCCCGGTGCTATCGGTTCTTGTGAATATTCGGGAACGGTACATCCGCAGGAAGCTACAGCTTGATGGATGACAAGCGGAGCATCGCCTACGTTCGTAAACTTAAAGGTGTAGCTGACCACCGGACTGTTTTCGGAGAATGTGCCGAAGTTGTGGGTGGTCTGTTCGAATTTGATGTCTGCCTTTCCTTGTGCATAGGCATAACCGATGCTCATAACCAGCAGCATCATATAAAAAACGACTTTCTTCATGTTCTTATCTTTTTTATATTTCAACGGCGCAAAGGTAACCCATTTTCATTAAAATAATGCCTATGGCGTGCGAAATTGTATTAAATCGGGCTCAAAAGGTCTCTGTACGAATGATAAGCAGAGAAAAATAGGGGAAGCGGATGGTCGCTATCCGCTTGCTGTCATTGATATACTTCTCTTCCGGAGTGCCTACATTCTCAAAATAGTGATACCGGTATTCGGGATGCAGGCGGATGCAGCGGTGAATCTCATCGGTGCATCTGGACAGCTTCATGATGACAACCGCACTGTTTTCGCTTGTCAGTTTCTCTATCTCTTCTGTCGTAGTAATGCCGGGTATCACCGTCAGCCGCTCTTCCTGGCTGGCCACATGGAGCCCGCCCAGTGCGCCGGCGGCAATGAAGGCGGGGATACCGGGGATGTGCTTCACGGGGATGCCGTCTGCCTGCAGTTTGTCATATACATAATGTATGGAAGAGTAGAATCCGGCATCTCCTTCGGCAACGATACAGACCTTCTTTCCTTGTTGCCGGAGGGTGGAGCTCTCCATATAGACCTCGTCGTAGGCGCTCAGGGCTTTTTCGCGCTGTTTGCTCATGGGGAGTGGAAAGCGGTGCACCGTGTTTTCCGGAATGTCGAGTTGCAATAGGATGTCGGCTGCGCGTGAAACTCTGTTTCCATCTTTGGCCAGTGTCTCGGGACAGAATATACAGTCGGCTGTCTGCAGGGCTTTCAAGCCTTTTACGGTAATCAGTTCCGGCTCGCCGGGACCGAGAGATACAAATATGACGGGGAACATTTGCATGAAGCATTAAAGGTTAAAAATTAAAGAACAGCAAAACGGCTACAAAAGTGGGGAAATAATCAGTAGCAAACAAGATATTCGCTATCTTTGTTATTTACTAAAACAATCTGTTTTTTATGGATTATCAACTGAACACCCGCTTGAATGGCAACATAGCCATGACTTCCAGCTACCATGAGCGTGCGTCGCTGCAACGTGACAAGACTCTGTATAAATTCATTTGGGTACAGAGCGGTACGCTGACTCTGGAAATAGACCATATCCCCATGCGCCTGGAAAAGGATGAAATCGTGACCTTGACCCCGTTGCATCACCTGGAGGTAAAAGAGGTGGACGGTGAATACCTGACGTTTGTATTCAACAGCAATTTTTATTGCATCTATGGACATGACAACGAGGTCTCTTGCAATGGATTCCTTTTTTATGGCTCTTCCAAGGTGATGAAACTGGCACTTTCTGCCGGGCAGTCTTCCAACCTGCATGACATAGTCCGCATTTTCCGGCAGGAATCGGTCATCCATGACAACCTGCAGGAGGAGATGCTGCGGATTGTCTTGAAACGTTTCATCATTACCTGCACACGCATTGCGCGCCAGCGTTTTGGGGTGGGGCAGGAGAAAGAAAAGACGTTTGACATCATCCGGCAGTATTACGTATTAGTGGACCGGCATTTCAAGGAGAAGAAGCAAGTGCAGGATTATGCCGATATTCTTTGCCGTTCTCCCAAGACACTTTCCAATCTGTTCTCGACCTGCGGGTTGCCTTCCCCTTTACGGGTGATTCATGACCGCATTGAGGCAGAAGCCATGAGATTGCTGCTGTATACCCACAAAAGCGCTAAGGAAATCAGCTCCATTCTGGGCTTCGAAGACTTGTCCGCGTTCAGCCGTTTTTTCAAGAAAATGACCGGCGAGAGTGTCTCGGACTACCGGAAAAGAGTGAAACGGGAAGAATTGCCAACTGTTGCGGAATAATTGCCATTTCGTACGTGGTGGAAAACAAGGAACTTTGCAAAAACAAAAATCAAGTCATATTACTGAAACCATTTAAAAAGTAGAACAAAGATGAAAACGAAATTGCAAAACTTGTTTATGGCTGCGTTGACGCTGGCCGCTTCCACTCAAAAGTTGGGTGTTAATTTGATTCGTGTAGCCATCCTGGTTATTTTCGTATGGATTGGTGGGTTGAAATTCTGGAATTATGAGGCTGAAGGGATTGTCCCTTTTGTGGCGAACAGCCCGTTCATGAGCTTCTTTTATACAAAGAGTGCCCCGGAGTACAAGGAGTATAAGCTGAAAGAGGGCGAGTTCAATGAGGCGAAACATCAGTGGCACGTGGAGAACAATACGTATGGTTTCTCTCACGGTCTGGGCATTCTGATTATGACCATCGGCATTCTGACATTTCTGGGGATATTCTCTCCGAAAATCGGACTGGCGGGAGCTGCACTGGCCATTGTCATGACAATAGGTACCCTCTCTTTCCTGGTGACAACTCCTGAGGTGTGGGTGCCCGATTTGGGAAGCGGGGAGCACGGCTTTCCGTTGCTGACGGGGGCAGGGCGCTTGGTCATCAAGGATACGGCCATTCTTGCCGGTGCCATTGTCGTACTGTCTGACAGTGCAAAAAGAGTATTGAACCAATTAAGGAAATAGACGTATGAAACAGTATGATGTCATTATCATCGGATTCGGCAAAGGCGGAAAGACGCTGGCTGCCGAGTTGGCAAAACGGAAGCTGGACGTTGCCGTAGTGGAGCGTTCGGAAAAGATGTACGGAGGGACATGTATCAATATCGGTTGCATTCCCACAAAAACATTGGTGCATGCGGCAAAGCATGCGGACAAAGACGCTTCTTGGGAGGTCAAGAAGGCATACTATCGTCAGTCCATTGCAAGGAAGGAAGAGGTCGTCTCTTTCCTGCGTCAGAAGAACTATCACAATCTGGCCGACAATCCTCATATAACGGTCTATACGGGTATCGGCTCCTTTGCAGGTCCGGATGTGGTGGAAGTTGGGATGGCGGAAGGGACATTACAATTGCAAGCTCCCCGGATATTCATCAATACGGGTGCCGAAACCGTCATTCCACCGATAGAGGGGATACAAGGTAACCCACGGGTATATACCAGCACCTCCATTATGGAACTGACTGAGTTGCCGGCACAGCTCGTCATTGTAGGTGGGGGATACATCGGACTAGAATTTGCTTCCATGTATGTTTCGTTCGGTTCGCAAGTCACGGTGCTCGAGGGCTCTTCCGAACTGATATCCCGGGAGGACCGGGACATTGCGGACAGTGTCCGGGAGGTATTGGAACAGAAAGGAATCGTTTTCAGGCTGAATGCACGCGTGCAGTCCGTGAAAGACTCTGACGTCATTTACCGGGATGCGGTCACGGGAGAGGAACATCAGTTACACGCAGATGCCATCCTGCTGGCTACCGGCCGGCGTCCGAATACGGCTGGCTTGAATCTGGCGGCGGCAGGTGTAGAGGTGAATGAGCGCGGTGCCATTGTGGTGGACGACTATTTGCAGACTACCAACCCCAAGATACATGCTATCGGTGATGTAAAGGGCGGTTTGCAGTTTACCTACATTTCTTTGGATGATTACCGCATTCTGCGCGAAGACCTTTTCGGGGCGGGAGAACGCAAGGTGTCCGACCGTGACCCGGTGAGCTATTCGGTATTCATCGACCCGCCGCTTTCACGCATCGGGCTGAGCGAAGCGGAAGCACGCAAGAAGGGATTGAATATAAAGGTCAACAAGCTGCCGGTAGCCGCCATTCCGCGTGCCAGGACTTTGGGCGATACGAACGGACTCTTCAAGGTGGTGGTGGACGCCGATACGGACAAGATAGTGGGATGTACGCTGTTTGGTCCGGAATCGAGCGAGGTCATCAACCTGGTGGCAATGGCTATGAAGACCGGGCAGGAATATACCTTCCTCCGTGATTTTGTCTTTACACATCCCAGCATGAGTGAAGCACTGAATGACTTGATGGGCTTTTAAAGATTATTTAGGCACAATATCCGTCAATTTGCAGGAAGAGCATTTGCGTATCTCCCCAAAAATGACGAATATTGTGCCCGAATTCTATAAACCCCAATAGTCATGACCCGGATATCTGCCATAGGCATTGCACTGCTGTGCATTTTATGCGTAACCTCTTGCGG
>ERZ1026916.1173-NODE-1173-length-14171-cov-4.697081_pt1 | contig 14171 bp, 9 predicted proteins | sample MGYA00519465_ERZ1026916 | MGnify/ENA primary metagenome ERZ1026916 (study PRJEB26926, sample SAMN06164880) | human gut metagenome | biome: ENVO:00009003; feature: ENVO:2100002; material: ENVO:00002003 | host: Homo sapiens | place: USA | collected 2012 ... | reverse complement strand
GCTCGGAGATGTGTATAAGAGACAGGTGTAAATCCATTCATCAGTCCCGGAGCATCTTTCAGTTCCAAGCCGAGTTTAGAAGGTTTGATAACAGCTTTTCCTTTGTAGGAAAGTTCATAGATCGGTTCACCTTGTGCGTTCACTGAAAAGTTCAGTTGCAGTTGTCCGTTCGGCGAGGTGATACTCTCAGCCATTGCCCAGTTGCTTACAAACAAAAAGAGCAAGAGACAGAACAATTTGATTGCTTTCATGTTTTTCATGATTTGAATTATTTTAGAGAATTATAATCGTGATGCAAATATAAGGATGAAATGATATGTGAACGAAGGAATAAAATGAAAATATAGATGATTTACCGGCAAACGTTTGCATAACTGGTTTAGTTTCTGATTTTTAAGCATTAAGGGGAAAAACCGGAATATAAACCCGATATAAATGAAAAATTGTACCTTTGCAGGCATTATTGGAATAATAACAGAATAAAAATGAAAGAATTGATATACATTTTCCTTGGTGGCGGAACAGGCAGTGTGCTCCGTTACTATGTACAGGAACTACTGCACGAACGGATCATCCCCTATTCCTTTCCTTGGGCAACATTTACAGTCAATATCTTCGGCAGTTTTCTCATCGGATTGTTTTATGCCCTTTCCGCCCGTTTTAATCTCTCGCCCGAAATGCGTCTGTTATTGACAGCCGGTTTCTGCGGTGGATTCACCACTTTCTCCACTTTTTCCAATGATGGACTGACCTTATTAAAAGGTGGTTTCTATGGTACGTTCATTGCATATACCTTAATAAGCATCGCACTGGGGATATTGGCTGCATTGGCAGGAGGAGTTTGGGGAGGAAAATAAAAAATGCCACAAAAGGAATGCTCCCCTTGTGACATTTTTACTGATCCTGATTTTATTTCTCATATTGCAGGATATCACTGATCATGTCTTCCAAATCACTCAGTCCGGCACTATTACCGGAACGGGTTGAACGTGAGCGACGGGAAGAACTGCGTATACCGGGAGTTGCCGGACCACCTGCCGATAATACCATAACTGAGCCTTCTACTTCCATTTTAATCACTTCAATACTGGGTGCAATATATATTTCTCTCATAATCTATAAAATATTAAAAAACCATTACTTTTTTCTTATGCACCATATAAAGTCCTTGTGGTACAGACAAATTCACAACTCCTTCCGGTAGTGTTTGCCGATAAATCTGCTGACCGGTCACATCATGAACCGTTATCTTAGAAGGTTGCAGTATGCGAATCATAATCTTTCCCTTGCCACCTCGAACGGTCCAAAGGCAATCATTGTTATTTTCCACTTTATCTATACCGGTTATTTCCCCGTTCCCGTCACCTATGCTCAAGCTACGCGTATCACCAGCGTCCGGAGAAGCATCCACGAAATAACTGCGAAAAGCTTTCAATGATTGACCGGCGACTTTCGTAAAACAGTTCTGCTCTGTATCAAGCATATAAAATGCCGGAACTTCAGCATCCGCCATAAAATCGAAACTTCCCTGAAAATGGTAATTATCAGAAGCAGCCTTACCTGCCTTCGTCGCATCGAAAGTAGCATCTGTAGCCGTAAAACTTACTTGCCACTGGTCCGGATAATCATTCCCCCACACCTTACCAGGGAAAGCTATCAAATAAGGATTATTAGCCTCCATAGTGGCTACGTTCTCAAAATTGACAAGTCCCGGTTCTGAACTTCCTACATACTTTTTCAACCAGAAATCACCCGACTGCATATCAGTAACAGGCAGAAGACTACCTGACACGCTACTTTCACTTATTGCGGCCGGGGCAAAAGGCAAACAGATTGTCTCCCATCCTTTGTCTTTGGTAGCTCCGGTAAATGTACGGGTATAAGAGACCGTATTACCAGATACTGTGAAAGGTTTCGCAATCTTGAATGGATGAGCATCATCTATTATGATATCACCTATAGCCACATCACCGCTAATCGTATTCATTTGAGATAAAGATCTGGTAGCGGCAGCACCTTGCGGGGCATATATCAGGCAGTTAGGATTCGCTCCTTCCACAGGGTTACCTGTGTAGTTCAGATGTGGCACATGAAGAGCTGTCAAAACAGAGCATCCGTCAAACATTTTGGCTATATCCCCATCCAGTGTCGCTTCTGTCAAATCAGCCTCTTCCAATATGGAATTTTCTTCCAGTCCGTTTTTTAAAGCTTCATTCAGTGCAGCAACCGTCTCTGTATTCCACCCGCCGGAACGTAGCTTTAAAATTTCTCCTTTAGACAACTCTGAAGATACGTCTGAAGAATGTATCACACGATATCCCGGATCGAAATTCAGGAATAAACGGAATTCATGGGCAGGTATACGAACGTTTTGCTGATTTGAGGCAACCTCTATTGTTCCGCCATTCATATAATCATACCAAGTACCGGTATTCGTGAATTCCGCATAGCAATCCGCATCCAAACCACTAAAATTACCGACAATAACCATCGACTTATCCAAAGCCTGACTATGTATCATACGTCCACCATCCCAGCTACTTACATCTACATTCCACTTGAATCCATACTGATTACTGAAATCTCCGCGTGCACGAAACAATTCAGGATAATGTTTCCGCAAATAAAGCAATTTACTATATACGTCATAGAGGTATTTACGATTCATGTCATCATAAAACTCCCACTTTACGGGTTTCTTGCCTGTACGACCACCTTCATTGATAGAAATATCATATCCCAATTCTCCAAATTGCCAGATCATTTTAGGTCCGGGAACGGTAAGAAAGAATGCAGTACAAGTAGCAAGCTGTTTCATACGAGTAGGTGCACTGATTTCGCCTTTAATGACATCTGTTCCATAGGTCAATGCCTGATAACATAGTCGTTCCTCATCATGACTTTCCATATAACCTACCAAACTGTTCGTAGGCATATCACTTACATTCCAATCATACAAACGATTAAAATCACTCTCACTACTATATCCCATAGCCGCTTGCTTATACTGAGGATTCATATTGCGCCATAGCATAAGCCCATTTTCACCCAATATTTTTTCTTCCGGCTGATTTGTCAAATGCTCACAAATCACATAAGCGCCCGGACTCACTTGATTAATGACTTGCTTCATACGAGTTAGATTATAAATTCGCCCTGCATCATAAGCATTTGCATACTCATCACTTGTTTTCCAATACGTAGTATTCGAGAAACCTTTCGTAAAATCATAGCGTATTCCGTCTACTTTATATTCCGTCAGCCAATAAGTATTTACTCTATCTACAAAGCTGCGGGTGTAAAAACTTTCGTGATTAAAGTCCGCCCCCCATTGCAATCCCGGATTTTCAATATTAGACTTCACGTTATACCAAGGACTGATGGCCAACGGATGACCTTTTTCATCTTGGTAGAGTTGCAATAAAGGAGATTGCCCGAAGCTGTGATTCAACACCATATCAATAATGACAGCTATTCCGTCGGCATGACACTCATCGATGAAAGCTTTCAAATCATCCTTCGTACCATACGCCTTATCCACAGCAAAATAAAAAGAAGGGTTATACCCCCAACTATCATTTCCTTCAAATTCATTTATCGGCATCAGCTCAATGGCATTGATGCCCAAATCTTTCAGATAAGGAAGCTTTTTCAAAGCAGCTTTATAAGTTCCTTCGGTTGTAAAATCGCGTAAATGCAATTCATAAATCATCAAGTCCTGCGTATCGGGGCGTTTAAAGTCAGCCGCTTTCCATTCATAATCAGCCTGGTTTGTCTGGAAGACGGAAACGATGCCACTGGCTCCGGCCGGATAAAGTTTGAGTTCGGGATAAACATCGTTCGTGATGTATGGATCATTCCACGGGTCGAGCACTTTATCTGCATAGGGATCAGCAATATAAATGGTTCCGTCTACAACATATTGATAGGCATATTCCATACCGGCAGTCAGACCTGTAAGCGTAATCCAGAAGATTTCTCCATCCCGCTTCATTTGATATTCGGGAGAATAAGTCCAATCATTAAAATCACCGATGACATATACGCTTTCTTTATAGGGTGCCTGCAGCGCCAAAGTTACTTTCGTTGGATCTGTAGTATCATAATTAATACCTGGCCGAAGTGCCACAGGCATCGTCTCATCTATCGTAGCGGCCTGCACGTTAACAATTAATACATCCTGAACTGTTGAAACGCCATCCGTTGCCTCTGCCGTCAAAGTATAAGTTCCGGAATCTGCAAAAGAATAACTGCCACACAATGACTGAACATTATTTCCGTTGTTAATCTGCTTCTGACCATCGTTCAAAGCAATCTGAGCTGCGGTCGAAGCAGTTATCTTATAACGGAGTTCTTCATTTTGCCTCACCGTAACAGTCTGCTTAGGTGCATCTATACGAACAGCCAATCCGGAGCGATAGACATCGAGAAAGATATCACTGCCATCAGCGTTTTTGCATTGCGCATTACCATCAGCATTACGTAAAACAAAAGAAATTCGCTGAATAGTTTCTCCTTCAGGCACATTATAAAAAGCACGAATACCATCGGGCATCTCTAATTTCCATTTATTGCCTCCAAGAGAAGTTAGCCGATGTTTGTCAAGAGGAGTGTTCCAGTCTGTGGAGTACTGCCAATCCTTTCCGTTAATCGTAACTCCGCTATGGGCATATAAAGGTCCGGCTGCATCTTTTAATCCTTCGTCTCCGGCAGAAGTGTCAAAAATGATACTGAAATTTTCCGTATCAGTAGGGAAATCAGAACTTGGCATTACAAGATTCGGCTTGACAGATACATATATATTCTCACTTTGTTTGCCAGTTGCATCAGCAACGCGAAATACAAAAGCCATTTTCAAGACCTCTTCCGCAGAAGATAAGCCATAAAAATCTTTTATCCCATTTTCCATAACCAATTGCCACTTGTTATGACCGACGGAATGCAATTTATATTTTTCCGAGTTATCTCCCCAGGTTGTTGCATGTTTCCAGTCATCATCGTTTGCACTTTCTTTGGTTATAACACCTGTGTGGGCATACACATCTCCCGTATACCCTTCCAAACTTGAAGAAGATGAAGATGCGGAATGCATCGCATTAAATGTGATGACAACAGGATCATTAACAGACAAATCAGTAGGATTAACAGCTATTTTAGTGCCTACACCTATGAGAATATCTCCATCTCCAATTTCACCTTTGCCCCATTTTTTTCCGGCCTCATCACGAAATATTATCACAATCTGTGAAATGCTCTCATCCTCCGGCACTCCATAAAATTGCCGAATACCTTGCGGCATTGTAATTTTCCATTTATTGTCTCCCATTTTAGTCATAGGACAATTTTCATCAGCAGGTGAATGCAGCCAAGAACCTTTCTCTGTTGTAACACCGGTATGGGCATACATAATCCCGTCATACATACTTAATGCTCTATTACCCAGTGAAGCATCATAAATAATAGTAACAGGCTGATCATCATCATCCAGTGTTTCCGGAATAGTTGTAATTAACTGACGCGGAATTTGTGCATGGCATAAGTTGACACCCAGAAGAAAGGTAAATAATAAAAGGAAGGAAATCCTTTTATACGCATAATAATCCTTTTTCATATTAGTTCGAAATAAGTAAGTTAACAATAAATCACACAAATATGATTAATTAAAAACGAGATTGCGATAAATATCGTCTATAATTAGATACGCTTTATACGCAAACGATTGCAAATTAACAACTATCAAACTTAGTAACGCTTAAAAAATAAGTTGGTACATTTACTTAAAAGGCTTTCATGAACAAATATCAATATCGTTTGTTCTATTTTTACTCATTATAAATTAAGTACATCATTAATATCATAATTATGAAAATAGAAAAGATTATCGGACGTGAAATCCTCGATTCAAGAGGAAATCCCACAGTAGAAGTAGATGTAATGTTGGAATCAGGCTTTATGGGCCGTGCTTCCGTTCCTTCCGGCGCTTCTACGGGAGAACACGAAGCATTGGAACTCCGTGATGGCGACAAAAACCGTTATGGAGGCAAAGGCGTATTGAAAGCTGTAGAAAACATCAATGATATTATCGCTCCGAAACTTATCGGCATGTCTGTCCTCGACCAAATGGGTATCGATCATACCATGCTGGCATTGGATGGAACAAAAACCAAATCAAATCTGGGTGCTAACGCTATTCTCGGCGTATCTCTCGCCGTAGCCAAAGCTGCTGCAGCCTATCTTGATATACCTCTGTACCGCTACATCGGTGGTACTAATACGTATGTGATGCCCGTACCGATGATGAACATCATCAACGGTGGTTCACACAGTGACGCTCCTATCGCTTTCCAGGAATTCATGATACGCCCTGTAGGTGCAACTTCCTTCCGTGAAGGTCTGCGCATGGGTGCCGAAGTATTCCATGCTTTAAAGAAAGTATTGAAAGATCGTGGTCTGAGCACTGCTGTAGGTGACGAAGGCGGTTTCGCACCGAATCTGGAAGGTACGGAAGATGCCCTGAACAGTATTATCGCCGCCATCAAGGCTGCCGGTTACGAACCGGGTAAAGATGTGATGATTGCTATGGACTGCGCTTCTTCTGAATTCTATAAAGACGGAATCTACGATTATACCAAGTTTGAAGGTGAGAAAGGCAAGAAACGCACAGCCGACGAACAGATAGATTATCTGGAACAACTTATCAACCAATTCCCTATCGACTCCATTGAAGACGGCATGAGCGAAAATGATTGGGAAGGCTGGAAGAAACTTACCGACCGCATCGGTGACCGTTGCCAATTGGTAGGCGACGATCTCTTTGTTACCAACGTTGATTTCCTGGCTATGGGTATTGAAAAAGGTTGTGCCAACTCCATCCTAATCAAAGTAAACCAAATCGGCTCCCTAACCGAAACTTTGAATGCCATCGAAATGGCCCACCGTCACGGATATACCACCGTGACCTCTCATCGCTCCGGCGAAACAGAAGATGCCACGATTGCAGACATCGCCGTAGCTACCAATAGCGGACAAATCAAAACCGGTTCATTGAGTCGCTCCGACCGTATGGCAAAATACAACCAGCTACTTCGCATCGAAGAAGAATTGGGTGCCAATGCTGTTTACGGCTATAAGCGTATCAAATAAGCAGAAATTCTATTTAAATATCATAAACAATCAAGAGGGGCGAACCATCACGGACCGCCCCTCTCTTTTTTTAACCTTAAAATCACCAATCAATCTACTACCTTGAAGAAAACTTCTTCTCCGGACTGACTATCCGTTGCCACCCAAAGCCCAAAATCTCCGGGTTCCACAACTTTAGCCATATCTATGTTCCAAAATGCAAGTTCACTAATAGGAAGTTCAAACGAAACGTTCTGCTTCTCACCCGGCTTCAATGTCACACGAGTGAAACGTTTCAGTTCTTTCACCGGACGGGTCACGGAACCAATCTTATCTTGTATATACAATTGAGCTACTTCCGTTCCTTCATATTTCCCGGTATTTTCCAGATCGAATGTCACTGTCAGCACATCATCTTTTTTCAGTGCATCAGACGATAGTTTGATGTTGCTATACTTAAATGTGGTGTACGACAAGCCATAACCAAACGGAAACAAGGGATCAAAACCTGCATCCATATAGAAGGAAGTACATCCCAGTGAAGTCTGTCCGGCCTCAACAGCAATATCATTCAGCAATACTTCATTCCGTGTAGCCGGACGTCCGGTATTATTATGAGCGTAGTACACAGGGATTTGTCCCACCATCTTCGGGAAAGTAACCGGTGTCTTTCCACTCGGCACAGCCTTCCCCCAAAGCAAATCAGCCAATGCAGGACCGCCCATTGTGCCCGGATGGAATGAATAGAGAACAGCAGTCGACTCTTCGACTTCTTTACCGATAGTCAACGGACGACCCGCCATCACAATAGTCACTACAGGTTTACCCGTCTTAGCCAAAGCTGTAATCAAAGCTCCCTGATCTCCCTGCAAATCCAGGTCGGCCAGGCAGTGAGCTTCACCCGAAAGAATAGATTCTTCACCCACAAAAGCAAGAATGACATCTGCATGCGCAGCGGCGGCAGCCGCTTTGGCCACACTTGCCGGATTCTTCTCACGACTATATGCCAGTCCCGGCTCATAGATCACCTGTACTTTATCACCAACCATTTCCTTAATAGCGGTCAACGGAGTCTGAGTATGAGCTTTCTCACCATCAAATATCCAAGTCCCCAACTGTTCATAAGGTGCATTAGCCATAGGTCCTACCACTGCAACAGTTTTCACAGATGGCTGTAACGGCAACACTTCCTTATCATTCTTCAACAGAATAGCCGACTCAACAGCCGCTTGCTTAGCTGCTTCCAAATGAGAAGGAGCATACATGACAGATAGTTGTTGTTCATCTACATAAGGAGCATCAAACAGTCCCAAACGATACTTGATACGCAAAATATTACGAACAGCCTCATCGATAGTGCTTTCTTTCACCTTTCCCGCTTTCACCAATTCCGGCAGTTCCTTCACAAAAGTGTAACTCACCATTTCCATATCTACTCCTGCATTCACAGATTTCATTGCCACTTCTTTTGAACCGGCCGCAAAACCATGGCTTATCATTTCGCTGGCAGAAGCCCAGTCCGTCACAACAAAACCATCAAATCCCCACTCATCACGGAGTACATCTTTCAAGATGAAAGCATTCCCGGTAGAAGGAATTCCATCATTATCATTAAATGAAGTCATAAACGTGGCTGCACCCGCTTTGGCGGCAGCTTCAAAAGGCGGCAAATAAACATTGCGCAGACGACGTTCGGGAATGAACGTGGAATTATAATCACGTCCTCCTTCGGCTGCACCGTAACCTACAAAATGTTTAGGACAAGCAGCAATTGAAGTAGGGCTATTCAGCGAATCTCCCTGAAAACCTTCTACCATAGCAGCACCCATTACGGAAGTAAGATACGTATCTTCACCGCACCCTTCAGCAATACGTCCCCAGCGAGGATCGCGGGCAATATCAATCATTGGCGCAAAAGTCCACCGGATACCTACAGACGAAGCTTCAATAGCTGCTACCCGCGCACCGTCTTTTGCTACCTGCGGATTGAACGAAGCCGCTTGTCCCAAGGGGATAGGGAAGATTGTTTTAAACCCGTGAATGACATCGCGCGCTATCAATAAAGGAATGCCCAACCGGGATTCTTCCATTGCCACACGTTGCAACGCATTAATACGCACCGGATCCACCTCATTCAAGATGGAACCGATTTCACCTTTCTTAATCAAAGCACTCATATCCTCAATATTGCCGTAAGAGGAAATCTGGTTCATCTGACCGATTTTCTCCTCAAGGGTCATCTTAGACAGGAGAGATTCTACTTTTTTCTCGATTGCCGCATCACTACCTTTATTTGCCACTTGCGTACAAGAGACAAAAGGTAGAAGAAGTAGGCAAACGGAGAAAATCTTAACAGTTTTCATATCTATTCAATTATTTTTTTGAAATACTCGTACATAGTCAATCTCGTAAGTTGCAGGCAAAGCCGACTCATCTATACCTTGAGCACCTCCCCAGTCACCTCCCCATGCAAGGTTCAGTTTTAAATAGAAGGGAGCATTAAAAGGCCAGGTGTCTTTATTACCCTTTTTATCATTATCGAAAGTAAAGTAACATTTACCATCCACATACCCTTTAATAAAGTCTTCCGTCCACTCAACAGCATATACATGAAAATCATTTTGTGCAGTTGGCACCTTTATGCTTCCTGACTTTTGAGTGCCGATAGAATGATTATAAGCTTTACAATGAACTGTTGATAATATCACATTAGGATCATAACCCACTTCCTCCATAATATCAATTTCACCATCATCCGGCCAAGCTGTATAATTTCTAGGCATCATCCAGAATGCAGGCCAAGTTCCTTTACCCGTGGGTAGTTTGAGGCGAGCTTCAAAATAGCCATACTTCCAACTCTCGATTGTATTCATGCGAACAGAAAGGACTTCAGCCCCTCTTTTCTTCGCAATAATCTTCAATGTCCCGTCAGCAACCACCGCACAGCTATCCGTCCCGAAAAAACCGGCAACATAATTCTGTATTTCATGATTGCCCCAACCACTATCACCTGTTTCATACCACCAAGCAGAAGCTCTGGGCAATGCAGGTTTGCCATCTGCCAAGCGAGCATCATTGAATTCATCTTGCCAGACGAGTATATATCCATCCGGTACATAATTCTCCACTACTCCCTTAGCTTGTCTAAAAGTATATTCTTTCTTATAATCAGTGCCAATAGCAAAAGATAACACCGCCGTACGTTCCTGCTCCGTCAGATTTTTCGAAGTTGTGATTTTCATAGCAGTTTCACCGGTATATCCACCGTTTACCGATAATGAATACCAACTCTGCCCATCCGTTTTTACAGTCCACACCGCATCAGCTTTCACCATAATCGTTACCGTTTCACCTGCCGCACTCATTTGTATATCAGCCGGAACTGCCTCTATCGAAAGTTCTTCTTTCTCCAGAATTTTTTCCAAAACAGAACTACCATCGCCACACCCCATCAGAAGAAGAAACGGCATTAGCCACACATAAGCCATAATTTTCATATTATTTGAATAATAAAGAGGCAGTTGCCAGTAGGACAACTGTCTCTTTAATTATTAAATTGTACTTTATTCAACAAACATAAAGTCATCAAAGAAGAATATACCAGATGCAGCATGTCCTTCTGCTCCAAATTGGATAACAATCCGGTCATAATCCTGGCGATCCTTCACTTCACTGAAATCAAATTCAAGCTCGATCCATTTGTCTGTAGCAAGATCTTTCTTCACAATCTCAGTTTGAGTTTCCCAAGCATTACCTCCCTTGTCACTATTTTGCAGTTTCACGGCCACTTGTTTTTGCAACTGATTAATGGTAATCCACTCACCCGCAACACCGGCAACTGTCGTATAATCATTGTAAGAAGGTATATACACTTTCATACGAATCTTATTCTGAACAGTCAGATCAAAAGTATAGTCTTTCGTCGTAAATGACAGATTACTGTAATATGAATCCGATTTCTGATAACGATATACCTTATCCGATTCGTTAACCGGTACCGGAGCCGGGTTATCAACAACACCACTCTTACCCCCCATATCCTCGCCTATGAAATTCAATGTCTCCTCTGTTTCAAAGTTTTCTGTTAGAGGAATCACCTTGGGAGTTTTCACAATAGGTGGTTCGCCTACATTCAAATCTTCCCGACAATAAATGAATACCCAGTCCTGATTTTCAGTTGCATTCAATACCCGCAATGCCATAACTTCATCTGTCTGGTAAATTAGATCATAGGTCTGAGTTCCACAATAATAACCCAGGAAAGCATCCCCTGTAAGCGTCAATTGAGGAAAGACGCCACTATCATCCAAAGCGAAATTATAAGAACCACCCGCATAATCGAAAGAGCAATCTTCACCTTCTTGAACGGCTCCCGGCTTACCGTTGGCTATCGCCCAACGTCCATAACCCTTACCCTCAGTTTCAATCTTCAGTTGCAACCCCGACTGGATGAAAGTAAACTTCATATCATACATAGTCCATTTATTCTTTTCATCAGCACCTGCTCCCCACCAGCTCTGGGCGTAGGAACCTACCGGGCCTAAGCCTATGTGCCCTTTGATGTTATCACCCACAATGGTTGGTTTCGGACTTTCATACCTACTTACAGCCTCTGCCACTTCTTTTGTAAAATTATTATATTGGTCAAATACCCATATCTTTCCTGTTGCAGCATCCGGTCCGCCTGTCAGATTATTATAAAGAGGTATATCAAGCAAGCTGAAATCATCGTTGTCGAAATGTAAAGGGATAACCTTGGATACAGCTTCACCATCAGCCGTGAAAACCGTTAGAGTAGCGGTGTAATCACCTTTCTCTGGATACTGACCGATGACTGTCTTGCTCTTGCTTGTCACCCCATTACCCAAATCCCATACAAACGAGTAAGGAACTTTGGAACTAATCGTATTCGTAAAGATTATCTCATTCGCACTTTTTTCTGATACCGTTTGGGTATAAGTTATTTCTTCAAGAGAAATCGTGCCAAGTACTCCTAATGAATGATCATCACTCTCCTGGGGATCACAAGCGGTCATTGCAACGAAAGACATCAGTGCAAGAAAACCTGATTTGAATATATTTTTCATATTTATTTTCATTTTAAAGTTTATGATTGATTAGTACCCCGTATTTTGTTTCAATTCAAATTCGGTACCCTTTGTTTTATCAATCTCCGTCTGCGGAATGGGCAGATACTTCTTATTTTCGTCATAAGTACGGACGGAATTATATTCTGTATTATTCTCCGTCAAAACAGACGCAGCATCTCCCCAGCGCACCAAATCGTAAAAACGCATACCTTCACCCAAAAATTCTTTATGGCGTTCAGCTTTTATGTTGGCAGCAGTGGCAGGAATAGAGGCATCCTTGCCAAATGCACGCTTACGAATCTGATCCAGACAGGATTGTGCTCCAACACCTTGCTGTTCGGCAACTCCATCCATTTTTACTAATTCGACGTAGTTTAACAGAGTCTCCGCATAGCGGAAAATGCGTAGGTTATTGCAATAGTTCAAATCCGTGTCACCGGGAGGAGGATTGTACCCCTTACGGGCAGCATACTTACGTTGAAACAAACCGGTATCTTGGAAACGTTTAGCATACTCTGCTTCACTCCAGTCATTGATTGAAGCATCACGACGCAAATCCCCTTCTTCATACATATTATAGGCTGATTGACGTACAGGAGCAAATCCCCAACCACCATTAAACACACCACTCGGATCATTTAATCCATTAGGAGAGATAAACGCCGGTAGGTTTGTTCCATATCCTTGCCAACCGGTCGACCAGGTTTTGCCTTCAGGCAACTGATTGCTCTCGAAAATAGATTCCTTACAGAATTCATTATCATCCAGCCACATGGCATCAAAATCATCCATTAAATCAAACTTACCACTTTTAATAATAGTAGCCATATCATTAGCAACTTCCGCATAGCGACTTTGGTCTTTCTGATACATGACAACACGTGCTTTCAACATCAAGGCAGCAGCACGGCAAACACGTCCTCTGTCTGTCACTGCGCCGTCATCTTTCGCATTTGTAGTCATAGCCAATATTCCATCTTCACATGCCACTTCCAGATCAGCCATAATTTCAGCATAGATTTCATCAGCTGTATATTGTCTGGCAACATAAGGATCTTCCAAAGGAGCTTCGAAATAAGGGATATTGCCATATAACTTCCACAATAAATGTACATAATACGCACGCAAGAAATGAGCTTCCGCATTATATTGCTTAGCTTTATCTTCTTTTATACCAGTTGCGTTCTGACAAGCAATAATGGTATTATTACAACGTGCAAGCCCCGTATAGTAGATATTCCATAAACCCAGTTCTTCTCTTGAACTCATTGAGAATTGCGATAAAGAGTAGAGTTGTGCCTGGTCACCTGCATCACCACCACCTTTATATAGATCATCAGAACGAAGGTCAGACATTAGCAAAATGCCATTATAGTTATTATTGGCATAACTATCGAACAACAGAATCTGATAAGCAGAACCTAGATAAGAAAGAATCGCTCCCTCTGTAGCAGGAGCCCCGGCCAGCGGTTTCTCCGTAGGGCTTGCAGTAAGGAAATCATCACCACAGGAAGTGGTCATCAATGCAGATGATAAAAGAGCTGCTATCGTGAATATTTTAAACTTTTTCATATCGTATTATTTTTTAATAAAGTTAGAAAGAGATGTTTGCACCCACAGAAATAGTTCTTGATTGCGGATAAATACCTTTATCAACACCTAATGTAGTATAATTGCCTGAGGCCAACTCCGGATCGAATCCGTCATAACCGGTAAATGTAAGCAGATTCTCAGCAGATACATATACTCTCAAACGTTGAACAGAGAATTTACGAGTCAAGTTAGTCGGCAATGTATATCCCAGCTGAGCCGTTTTCAAACGCAGGTAAGAGCCATTTTTCACATACAGATCGGAAGAACGCCAATTCTTATTGGCATTAGTGGAAGTCATGCGAGGAATAGAATTTGAGGCTGTCTCTTATACACATCTGACGCTGCCGACGAACTCTAGGGTGTAGA
>ERZ1026916.1156-NODE-1156-length-14426-cov-6.148841_pt1 | contig 14426 bp, 10 predicted proteins | sample MGYA00519465_ERZ1026916 | MGnify/ENA primary metagenome ERZ1026916 (study PRJEB26926, sample SAMN06164880) | human gut metagenome | biome: ENVO:00009003; feature: ENVO:2100002; material: ENVO:00002003 | host: Homo sapiens | place: USA | collected 2012 ... | reverse complement strand
TCTCACAGCCGTGATCGGCGGCGTGCTGGCCTGCCTGATCGCGCCGGTCCTCTGCCGCGCGCTTGAAAAGAAGAACTAACGCAGTCCGTTGGATGTCTCAGGCCGGGAATACTACAGCTTTCATTCATATTTAAGGACATTACTCATTTCATAAAGTCAGGAAAGGCATACGAACTCAATTGGAAAAACCAAGTTCGTATGCCTTTGTTTTGTCCAATTCCAGAGCTGGACACTCCGGCTGCCTGAACGGCACACCCTGCGTTCCAGCCGCAGCGGTTTCAAATAACACCATCTGACCGCTGCTCAACGCAAGCGTCTATTTCAGTTCAAGCAGCGCTTTTTCATCGTCTTTTACAAGCTTCCCTTGACAACGATAACGTGTCCCTCAGTTTCCGATTTCATTTTACGCGTCAGGAAGCGTTTCGTCGGAAGGAGACGATGCTGATACAGAAACAGCGCCCGGCTCACGCCGGGCGCTGTTGCTTTATGGGGTTTTGGCGAAATTACTCGTCGATCTCGATGACGACGCCGGAACCAACGGTACGGCCGCCTTCACGGATAGCGAAGCGGAGGCCCTTCTCGATAGCGATCGGGGTGATCAGCTCGACCTTCATGTCGATGTTATCGCCAGGCATGCACATCTCAACGCCTTCGGGCAGGGAGATGATGCCGGTAACGTCAGTGGTTCTGAAGTAGAACTGCGGACGATAGTTGTTGAAGAACGGGGTATGACGGCCGCCTTCGTCCTTGGACAGAACGTAGACCTGGCCAACGAACTTGGTGTGCGGATGGATGGAGCCGGGCTTGGACAGGACCTGGCCTCTTTCGATGGACTTCTTGTCGATGCCGCGGAGCAGAGCGCCGATGTTGTCGCCAGCCTCAGCGTAATCCATCAGCTTGTGGAACATTTCGATGTCGGTGACGACGGTGGACTTCTTCTCGTCCGCGAGGCCAACGATCTCGACGGGCTCGTTCTTCTTGATGACGCCGCGCTCGACACGACCGGTAGCGACAGTGCCGCGGCCGGAGATGGTGAAGACGTCCTCAACGGGCATCAGGAAGGGCAGGTTGTCGTTACGCTCGGGAGTGGGGATATACTCGTCAACAGCGTCCATCAGCTCCTTGATGCAGGCATACTCGGGAGCGTCGGGATCCTTGGACTCGGAAACCAGAGCATTCAGAGCGGAACCCTTGATGATGGGGGTGTCGTCGCCGGGGAAGCCATACTCGTTCAGGGTCTCGCGGACTTCCATCTCGACCAGCTCCAGCAGCTCCTCGTCGTCAACCTGATCGCACTTGTTCAGGAACACAACAATATAGCGAACGCCGACCTGACGGGCCAGCAGCAGGTGCTCACGGGTCTGAGCCATGGGGCCGTCGGTAGCAGCGATAACCAGAATAGCGCCGTCCATCTGAGCAGCACCGGTGATCATGTTCTTGATATAGTCAGCGTGACCCGGGCAGTCAACGTGAGCGTAGTGACGCTTGTCGGTCTCGTACTCAACGTGAGCGGTGTTGATCGTGATACCACGAGCCTTCTCTTCGGGAGCCTTGTCGATGGAAGCGTAGTCCTCGAACTGAGCCTGACCCTTCATAGCCAGATACTTGGTGATAGCGGCGGTCAGAGTGGTCTTGCCGTGGTCAACATGGCCGATAGTGCCGATGTTAACATGGGGCTTATTTCTTTCAAACTTCTGCTTTGCCATTTGAAATATTCCTCCTGTTATAATTGTTGATTGAATTTAATAAACAACTTTAGTCTGGGTGCTTCCGCACATCGTATACATCATACAACACTTTGCGGGGAAACACAAGAAAAATTTTTGAAAATTTACGTCAATTTCCTTTGGAAATCAGTCCTTGCCCCGGGACTTGACAATTTCCTCGGTCTTGGACTTGGGCAGCTCGGCGTTGTGGCTGGGCTCCATGGAGTAGTTGCCGCGTCCCTGCGTCTTGCTGCGCAGGTCGGTGGCGTAGCCGAACATCTCCGCCAGAGGCACGTTGGCGTCGATCTGGACAGAACCGGTACGGGTGATCTGACCCAGAATGTTGCCGCGGCGGGCGGTGATATCGCCGATAACGGTACCCATATATTCGTCGGGCACGTTGACGGAAACCTTCATGATGGGCTCCAGAATGACGGGGTTTGCCTTCTTGCAGGCTTCCTTGAACGCCATGGAACCGGCGATCTTAAAGGCCATTTCGGAGGAGTCGACCTCGTGGTAAGAGCCATCGTACAGGGTGACCTTCACGTCCACAACGGGGTAGCCGGCCAGAACGCCAGCCTCCATCGCGCCCTGAATACCGGCATCGACGGCGGGGATATACTCCTTGGGGATGGCGCCGCCAACAACGGCGTTGATGAACTCGTAACCCTTGCCGGGCTCGTTGGGCTCCACATGGATCTTGACGTGACCGTACTGGCCTTTACCGCCGGACTGACGGGCGTACTTGGTCTCCTGATCCACAGCCTTGCGGATGGTCTCCTTGTAGGAAACCTGAGGAGCGCCCACGTTGGCCTCGACCTTGAACTCCCGCAGCAGACGGTCAACAATGATCTCCAGGTGCAGCTCGCCCATGCCGGCGATGATGGTCTGCCCGGTCTCCTTGTTGGTGTAGGTGCGGAAGGTGGGGTCTTCTTCAGCCAGCTTACTCAGGGCGATGCCCATCTTTTCCTGACCGGCCTTGGTCTTGGGCTCGATAGCGACCTCGATAACGGGCTCGGGGAAGACCATGGACTCCAGAATGATGGGGTGATCCTCGTCGCAGAGCGTGTCGCCGGTGGTGGTGTTCTTGACGCCGACCACGGCGGCGATGTCGCCGGCGTAGACCTTCTCAATGTCCTCACGGTGGTTGGCGTGCATCTGCAGGATACGGCCCATACGCTCGTTGACGCCCTTGGTACAGTTCAGCACAGTGGTGCCCTTCTCCAGCGTACCGGAGTACACGCGGAAGTAGCACAGCTTGCCCACGTAGGGGTCGGTAGCGATCTTGAAGGCCAGAGCGGAGAAGGGTGCATCGTCGGAAGCGGGACGGAAATCCTCTTCCTCGGTCTCGGGGTTGATGCCCCGGATGCCCTTCTTGTCCAGGGGGCTGGGCATATAGTCCACGACTGCGTCCAGCAGCTCCTGAACGCCCTTGTTCTTGTAGGACGTACCGCAGACGATAGGCACCATCTCGTTGTCGATGGTGGCTTTGCGGATGACGGCCTTGATCTTCTCGACGGGGATTTCCTCGCCTTCCAGGTACATCATGGCCAGGTCGTCGTCCAGCGCGGTGACCGCATCCATCAGCTTCTCGTGGTACTCCTCGCAGATATCCACCATGTCTTCAGGGATATCCTCGACGCGGACGTCCTTGCCCAGCTCATCGTAGAAGACGTTGGCCTTCATGGTGAGCAGATCTACGTTGCCCTTGAAGAAGGTCTCGCTGCCGATGGGCAGCTGGATGGGCACGGCGTTGCACTTCAGGCGCTCGTGGATCATGTCCAGAACGCGGAAGAAGTCGGCGCCCATGATATCCATCTTGTTGACGTAGATCATGCGGGGAACCTTGTACTCGTCAGCCTGACGCCAAACGGTCTCGGTCTGGGGTTCCACACCGCCCTTGGCGCACAGAACGGTCACGGCGCCGTCCAGAACACGCAGGGAACGCTCCACCTCAACGGTGAAGTCCACGTGGCCCGGGGTGTCGATGATGTTCAGCCGGCAGCCCTTCCAGAAGCAGGTAGTTGCAGCGGAAGTGATGGTGATGCCGCGCTCCTGCTCCTGTGCCATCCAGTCCATGGTGGCGGAGCCGTCGTGGGTCTCACCGATCTTGTAGTTCTTACCGGTGTAGAACAGGATACGCTCGGTGGTGGTGGTTTTGCCGGCATCGATGTGTGCCATGATGCCGAAGTTTCTTGTATTCTCCAGAGAATACTGTCTAGGCATTGGTTTTCTCCTTTATTACCAGCGGAAATGGGCGAAGGCCTTGTTGGCTTCAGCCATCTTGTGGACGTCCTCACGCTTCTTAACGGAGGCGCCGGTATTGTTGGCAGCATCCATGATCTCGGCAGCCAGACGCTCCTTCATGGTGTTCTCGCTGCGGGCGCGGCTGTAGTTGGTGATCCAGCGCAGCCCCAAGGTCTGACGGCGGTCAGGGCGAACTTCGATAGGCACCTGATAGGTAGCGCCGCCGACACGGCGAGCCTTCAGCTCCACGGCGGGCATAATGTTTTCCATTGCCTGCTGGAACACTTCCAGGCCATTCTTGCCGGTCTTGTTCTCGACAATTTCAAATGCACCATACACGACCTTCTGGGCAACACCCTTCTTGCCGTCCAGCATGATGCTGTTGATGAGCTTGGTAACCAGAACGGAATTGTAATTGGGATCCGGAAGGACCTCTCTCTTGGGAACATTACCTCTTCTGGGCACTTTGCTTCCCTCCTTCATAATATAATGATTTCATCGGTACTCGAAAGTGTGACTTTCGTTGTGCCTGGCCAGAGGTTTCATCTATATAAAACCTTCTTGGCAAGGCGAAGCCTTGCGAACGGGCTTGGAAAAGTCAGATTGGTTCGGCGGAAAGAAAATTACTTCTTCTTACCGGCCTTGGGGCGCTTCGCGCCGTACTTGGAGCGGGACTGCATCCGGTTCTGCACGCCCTGGGTATCCAGAGTGCCGCGGATGATGTGGTAACGAACGCCGGGCAGGTCCTTGACACGGCCGCCGCGGATCAGCACCACGGAGTGCTCCTGCAGGTTATGGCCGACACCGGGAATGTAAGCGGAAACTTCCATACCGTTGGTCAGACGCACACGGGCGATCTTACGCAGAGCGGAGTTCGGCTTCTTGGGGGTGGTGGTACGAACAGCAGTGCACACGCCGCGCTTCTGGGGGGAAGGCAGATTCGTCGCCTTGTTCTCCAGAGTGTTCAGACCTCTCTGCAGAGCAGGAGCGGTGGACTTGTAGGTAGCCTGCTGACGGCCATTTCTTACGAGCTGATTAAAAGTAGGCATCTATTTTCTCCTTTCTTTTGTTCTCGCCATTTTGGCGGGTCTTATATTCTACGGACGGTCGTCCGATAGAACCAGAATCAATCCACGACGGCGGCAGCCGCCGCGCCCACCTCGATGCCGCAGGCACGGCCAAGCACGGCCATACTGGGCACCCAGACGGTCTGGACTTCCTTCAACTGGCACAGCAGCACGATGGGCTCTATGACGGCAGGATCGGCATTTTCAGCCAGAAAAACATACCTGGCGCGGCCTGCCTCCACAGCTTTTTTCAGCTGCTTCGCGCCGACCACCGTCTTAACGCCGGTAAGGTCTGGCACATTGCCGCACTCGGGTATTCTACTTTTCTTTTTTGTATCCATACAAGATGATATTATACGCATTTTTTCAGGATTGTCAACAAATTTTCCAGATTTTTTTCGTTATGTTCTTTCTGAGAGGTATTATTCAAAACACCCATATATATTCACACGCAATCTCCAGCAGCCGCCTGTCCAACTCGTCTGACGTGCATACGAATTCCCATACGAGGTCTTCCTGCTCACGCGATAATGTTGTCGTCATGTCAGAAAATTGCTTCTCTAAAACAAGGTACCTTTGCAGGATACTACTGTAGCTTGAATCCAGCTTGGCAATTTCCCGTAGCTTCGCCAATTTCTTTTCTGCTAAATCTTCCATATTTTCCCTCCTGCGACGCAATAATTAAGTCATTTGTCCATATCATTCTAATATATCGCTATAATATTGTCAATACTGCGTCAGAGGTGAGCCAATATGAAAGATGATTTCCCCCGGTATACGCTGCGCATTTCTCAGATTCTGCTGGACAAGATTGGATATATTGCCGAATACGAGGGTCGAACCAAAAATAAGGAAATCGAGCAACTGATAAAGAAACGCATTGCGGAATTTGAGGCCGAACATGGTATCATAGACGAAGCCGCCCTCGCATCCAACTGATGCGAGGGTCATTTATTGCTCCCGATATTGCAAACCCGGCCGCCGCCCTTTCGGGCAGCGGCCGGATTCTTGTTAATTCAATGCGTTCTCGATCATTTCCTCGGGGATTCTGGCTTCGGGGGTCGCGCCGGGCTGGTAGTCCCGGTAGGCCATCAGGCCGGAACCGGCGGGGATCAGCTTGCCGATCAGCACGTTCTCCTTCAGACCTACCAGATGGTCTACCTTGCCCTTGATGGCGGCATCGGTAAGCACCTTGGTCGTCTCCTGGAAGGAGGCGGCGGACAGGAAGGAGTCGGTAGCCAGAGCCGCCTTGGTGATGCCCAGCAGCATGGCGCTGGCAGTGGCGGGACGCAGCTCGGTCTCGCCGGCGTCAATGCGGCGCTGAATTTCGGCGTTGGCATCCTCGAACTCGAAGTTGTCGATGGCGCTGCCGGTGAGCAGCGCGGTATCGCCGGGATCTTCCACACGCACCTTGCGCATCATCTGACGGATGATGACCTCGATGTGCTTGTCGTTGATCTCAACGCCCTGCTGACGGTACACCGCCTGGACGGACTGCACCAGATAATCCTGCACAGCCTCCACGCCGGAGATACGCAGAACATCCTGCGGATACAGCGCGCCGTCGGTGATGGGCTGACCCTTTTCCACGACCTTGCCGTGGGCGACCTTCAGTCCCACGGAGTAAGGCACCTGATACACCTTCACCTCACCGTCGTCGGCGGTCACGGTGATGTTACGCAGGGCGGTGCGGTGGGTCTCGTCCACGCTCACTACGCCGGTGATCTCGGAGATCTGCGCCATCTTCTTGGGACGGCGGGCCTCAAACAGTTCTTCGACTCGAGGCAGGCCCTGGGTGATATCGTCACCCGCGACGCCGCCGGAGTGGAAGGTACGCATGGTCAGCTGGGTACCGGGTTCGCCGATGGACTGAGCGGCAATGATGCCGACGGCCTCACCCAGATCGACCTCCTTGGAGGTGGCAAGGTTCATGCCGTAGCACTTGGCGCACACGCCCACACGGGCGCGGCAGCCCAGAATGGTGCGGATATAGATCTTGTTGATGCCGTGCTGCTCGAACTTCTCCGCGTCCTCGGGCATCATCATGACGTCCTTGGAGTGCAGCAGCTCGCCGGTCTGGGGATCGACCACATCGTGGACGGGATAACGGCCGCGGATGCGGTTGCCGAAGGTATCGATCACGTCGCCGTTCTTGTCGTACACCGCGCCGACCCAGATGCCGTTGGTGGTGCCGCAGTTGTGCTCCCGGATGATGACGTCCTGAGAAACGTCCACCATTCGACGGGTCAGGTAACCGGAGTCAGCGGTACGCAGAGCGGTATCGGTCATGCCCTTACGGGCGCCTCTGGAGGAGATGAAGTACTCCAGAACGGACAGACCTTCACGGAAGTTCGCCTTAACGGGAATCTCAATGGTACGGCCTGCGGTATCGGCCATCAGGCCGCGCATACCGGCCAGCTGACGGATCTGTGCCATGGAACCACGGGCGCCGGAGTCCGCCATCATGTAGATGGGGTTGAACTCGTCCATGCTGCCCTGCAGGGCGTTGGTGACGTCCGCGGTGGTCTTTTCCCACTGCTGAACCACCAGACGGTAGCGCTCGTCGTTGGTGATATAACCCTGACGGTAGAAGTGCTCGATCTCCACGACCTTCTTCTCCGCGGAATGCACCATCTCGTACTTGACGCTGGGAACCACCATGTCCGCGATGGACACGGAGATAGCACCCTTGGTGGAATACTTGTAGCCCAGAGCCTTGATGCGGTCCAGCATCTCGGTGGCGATGGTGAAGCCGTGGCGGCGGATGCACTTGTCGATGATCTTGCCCAGCTGCTTCTTGCCGACAAGGAAGCTGACCTCCAGATCGAACTCATGGCCGGGGACGGTGCGGTCAACGAAGCCCAGATCCTGCGGGATCGGCTCGTTGTAGATCAGACGGCCGACGGTGGCGTCGATGATGCGGTATTGCATCTCGCCGTCGATCTTCTTGCCGTAGCGCACCCGGATCGGCGCGTGCAGGCCCACGGTGCCGGCAGCGTAGGCGGCAATGGCCTCGTTGACGGAGGAATAATTGTGGATGGGGCGGAACTTGGCAATGGCCTTGCCCGCGGCCTTGGCGGCCTTGTTGGCGGCGACGAACTCATCCGCGTCCACGATCTCATTGACGGGGAAGTCGGTATCGCCGGGGTCGGTGACGAACACGGTCTCCGCGCCCTTCTCGGCCTTGCCCAGACGGGTGTAGGTCAGATAGTACGCGCCAAGGATCATATCCTGCGTCGGCACGGTGACGGGCTTGCCGTCCTGAGGACGCAGCAGGTTGTTGGCGGACAGCATCAGCATTCTGGCCTCAGCCTGCGCCTCGGGAGACAGGGGCACATGAATGGCCATCTGGTCGCCGTCGAAGTCGGCGTTGAAGGCGGTGCAGCACAGAGGATGCAGCTTCAATGCGCGGCCTTCCACCAGAATCGGCTCAAAAGCCTGAATGCCCAGACGGTGCAGGGTAGGCGCACGGTTCAGCATGACCGGGCGGTCCTTGATGATCTCGTCCAGAGCGTCCCAGACCTCGGTCTTGCCCTTGTCGATCATCTTCTTGGCGGACTTGATGTTGTTGGCCAGACCGTCGGAGACCAGCTTCTTCATAACGAAGGGGCGGAACAGCTCGATGGCCATTTCCTTGGGCACGCCGCACTGATACAGCTTCAGCTCGGGGCCGACGACGATAACGGAACGTCCGGAGTAGTCAACACGCTTGCCCAGCAGGTTCTGACGGAAGCGTCCCTGCTTGCCCTTGAGCATGTCGGACAGGGATTTCAGCGCCCGGTTGTTGGCGCCGGTGACGGCGCGGCCGCGGCGACCGTTGTCGATCAGGGCGTCCACGGCCTCCTGCAGCATCCGCTTCTCGTTGCGGATGATGATGTCGGGGGCGTGGAGCTGCACCAGCCGCTTCAGACGGTTGTTCCGGTTGATGACACGGCGGTACAGATCGTTCAGATCAGAGGTGGCGAACCGGCCGCCGTCCAGCTGGATCATGGGACGGATGTCGGGGGGAATGACGGGCAGCACATCCATGATCATCCAGCTGGGCTTGTTGCCGGATTCCCGGAAGGCTTCCACAACCTCCAGCCGCTTGACGATCCGCAGCTTCTTCTGGGAGGAAGCGGTTTTCAGCTCTTCCCGGAGCTGATGGCTCAGCTGGTCAAGATCGATCTGCTCCAGCAGCGCCTTGACGGCTTCCGCGCCCATGCCGGCCTTGAAGTCGTCCTCGTACTTTTCCCGCATGTCCCGGTATTCCTTCTCGGTGAGCACCTGATTCAGCGTCAGGGGTGCGTCGCCGGGGTCGGTGACGATATAGGCGGCGAAGTACAGAACCTTCTCCAGCACCTTGGGGGAGATGTCCAGAATCAGACCCATCCGGGAGGGAATGCCCTTGAAATACCAGATGTGGCTGCAGGGGGCGGCCAGCTCAATGTGGCCCATGCGCTCCCGGCGCACCTTGGCCTTGGTGACTTCCACGCCGCAGCGGTCGCAGATCTTGCCCTTGTACTTGATTTTCTTATATTTACCGCAGTGGCACTCCCAGTCCTTGGTCGGTCCGAAGATCCGCTCGCAGTACAGGCCGTCCCGCTCGGGCTTCAGGGTACGATAGTTGATGGTCTCAGGCTTCTTCACTTCGCCATAGGACCACTGCCGGATCATCTCCGGCGAAGCAATGCCGATTTTAATGGCATCAAAGGTGGCATCTGCCATGTTTCAGCCTCCTTAATCTTCGTAGCTATCGGTGTCGGACTCCTCCGTATCACCGAACACATCCAAAATACTCTCCGGGCTGTCCTCGTCGATCACGAAGCCCGCGTCCAGCACCTCGTCGGTGGAGCCGACCACCACCTCATTGTCGGTGTCGGAGCTGTAGACCACATCATCGTCGTCATCGTCGTCCTTCAGCTCGATCTCGTTGCCGTTCTCGTCCAGCACGCGGATGTCCAGACACAGCGCCTGCAGCTCCTTGACCAGAACCTTGAAGGATTCCGGCACGCCGGGCTTGGGGATGTTCGCGCCCTTGACGATGGCCTCGTAGGTCTTGACACGACCGGTGACGTCGTCGGACTTGACGGTCAGGATCTCCTGCAGGGTATAGGCGGCGCCGTAAGCTTCCAGCGCCCAGACTTCCATTTCGCCGAAACGCTGGCCGCCGAACTGCGCCTTGCCGCCCAGAGGCTGCTGGGTGACCAGTGCGTAGGGGCCGGTGGAACGGGCGTGGATCTTATCGTCAACCAGATGATGGAGCTTGAGGTAGTAGGGATAGCCGACGGTGACCAGATTGTCGAAGGGTTCGCCGGTACGGCCGTCGTACAGAACGGTCTTGCCGTCCTCCCGCAGACCCGCCAGCTTCAGGGTGTCCCGGATGTCCTTCTCGTTGGCGCCGTCGAACACGGGGGTGGCGACCTTCCAGCCCAGCGCTTTGGCGGCGTAGCCGAGGTGAACTTCCAGAACCTGTCCGATGTTCATACGGGAAGGCACGCCCAGAGGATTCAGCACGATGTCCAGCGGGGTGCCGTCGGGCAGGAAGGGCATATCTTCTTCCGGCAGGACGCGGGAAACGACGCCCTTGTTGCCGTGACGGCCGGCCATCTTATCGCCCACGGAGATCTTTCTCTTCTGGGCGATATACACCCGGACGGACTTGGTGACGCCGGGGGCAAGCTCGTCGGAATTTTCCTTGGTGAAGACCTTGACGTCCACCACGATACCGCTTTCGCCGTGGGGAACCTTCAAGGAGGTATCCCGGACTTCTCTTGCCTTCTCGCCGAAGATGGCTCTCAGCAGCCGCTCCTCGGGGGTCAGCTCGGTCTCGCCCTTGGGGGTGACCTTACCAACCAGATAATCACCGGCGTGAACCTCCGCGCCCACGCGGATGATGCCGTTTTCGTCCAGATCCTTCAGGGTATCCTCGCCCACGTTGGGGATGTCCCGGGTGATCTCCTCGGGGCCAAGCTTGGTGTCACGGGCTTCGGTCTCATGCTCCTCGATGTGAATGGAGGTGAAGACGTCCTCCCGCACCAGACGTTCGTTCAGCAGAATGGCGTCCTCGTAATTGTAGCCTTCCCACGTGACGAAGCCGATGAGCACGTTCTTGCCCAGAGCCACCTCGCCGCCAGAGCAGCTGGGGCCGTCGGCAATGATCTGCTGGGTGTCCACCCGCTCGCCAACCACCACGATGGGACGCTGGTTGATGCAGGTGCCGGCATTGCTCCGGGCGAACTTGGTCAGATGGTAGGTCTGTACGTCGCCGTCGTCATACTTGACGGTGATGTCGGTAGCGGAAACGGCGGTAACAGTGCCCGGCTTCTCCGCCTTGATGCAGACCTCGGAGTCTACGGCGGCCTTATGCTCGATGCCGGTGGCAACGATGGGCGGCTCGGTGGTCAGCAGAGGCACGGCCTGACGCTGCATGTTTGCGCCCATCAGAGCACGGTTGGCGTCGTCGTTCTGCAGGAAGGGAATGAAGGAGGTCGCGATGGAGATCATCATTCTGGGGGACACGTCGATATAATCGATGACGCCCCGGTCCACTTCGATGATCTCGTTGCGGTGACGGCAGGTGATACGGGCATTCTTCAGGCAGCCGTTTTCGTCCAGAGGCTCGTTTGCCTGACCGATGTAGAAGTCGTCCTCCACGTCGGCGGTCATATACTCCACGTCCTTGGTGACGAAGCCGGTGGCCTTGTCCACCTTGCGGTAGGGCGCTTCCACGAAGCCGTACTCGTTGATCCGGGCGAAGGTCGCCAGATAGTTGATCAGGCCGATGTTGGGGCCTTCAGGGGTCTCAATGGGGCACATACGGCCATAGTGGGTGTAGTGAATATCACGCACGTCGAAGGACGCCCGGTCACGGCTCAGACCGCCGGGGCCCAGAGCGGACAGACGGCGCTTGTGGGTCAGTTCGGCCAGGGGGTTATTCTGATCCATGAACTGGGACAGCGGGGAAGAACCGAAGAATTCCTTGATCACCGCAGTGACAGGCCGGATGTTGATCAGGCTCTGGGGGGTGACGGCGTCCAGATCCTGAACGGTCATGCGCTCCCGGATGACTCTGTCCAGACGGGAGAAGCCGATGCGGAACTGGTTCTGCAGCAGCTCGCCCACGCAGCGCAGGCGGCGGTTGCCCAGATGGTCGATGTCGTCAGGGGTGCCGACGCCCACGGCCACGCAGTTCAGGTAGTTGATGGAAGCCATGATATCGTCCACAATGATGTGCTTGGGAATCAGGTCGTCCATCCGGTCGGCGATGGCTTCCTTCCAGCCGTCGGCGGGGACGGTCTCCAGCATTTCCTTCAGGACCGGGAAATGCACCTTCTCCCGGACGCCGTACTCCTTGGGGTCGAAGTCCACGAAGGCGTCCATCCAGACCATGTTGTTGGAGAACACCTTGACGTTGGTGTCGCCGACCTTGATGACAGCCTCGTTGACGCCCTTGCGGCTCAGCTCGTGAGCCTGCGCGCGGGAGATGAACTCGCCAGGCATGACCAGAATCTCGCCGGTCATGGGGTCGGTGATGGGCTCGGCCGCTTCCTGACCGGACAGGCGGCTCCAGATGTCCATCTTCTTATTGAACTTATACCGGCCGACGGTGCTCACATCGTAGCGGTGAGCGTCGAACAGCAGCCCTTCCAAGTGGGCGGTAGCAGTCTCCACCGTGGGAGGCTCGCCGGGACGCAGACGGCGGTAGATCTCCAGGAGGGACTCTTCCCGGGTCTTGCAGGGATCCTTGTCGATGGTCGCGAGGATACGGGCATCCTCGCCGAACATCTGCTTGATCTGCTCGTCGGTCTGCACGCCCAAAGCGCGGATCAGGCAGGTGATGGGCAGTTTGCGGTTCTTATCGATGCGCACCCAGAATACGTTGGCGTTGTCCGTCTCGTATTCCAGCCATGCGCCGCGGTAAGGAATGACCGTGGCGGTGTAGGTGTGCTGATCGGCCTTGTCCACCTCGTGGCCGTAGTACATGCCGGGGCTGCGGACGATCTGGGAAATAATGACACGCTCTGCGCCGTTGATGACGAAGGTGCCGCCATTGGTCATCACAGGGAAATCGCCCATGAAGATTTCCTGTTCCTTGATTTCGTCGGTCTCGGTGTTGCGCAGGCGCACCCGAACCTTGATGGGCTTGGCGTAGGTAGCGTCCCGCTCTTTGCACTCCTCGATGGTGTACTTGGGCTTGTCTTCCATGGTGTAGTCCAGGAAGCTCAGCTCCAGCTTGCCGGAGAAGTCGGTAATGGTACCTACGTCCTTGAAGACTTCCCGCAGGCCGGTTTCCAGAAACCACTGGTAGGAGTCCTTCTGGATCTTCAGCATGTTGGGGATCTCCAGGATCTCTTCATACTTCGCGTAGGATTTACGCATGGTCTTGCCGTACATAACGTCCTTGACCATTGCCATATGGATCATCACAGCCTTTCTTTCGGATTGTGTTGCTTATTTAATACGCTCGGAGCCGTTGTCAATTTTGCCGAACTTGGTACTTGACACGGCCCGATTCCTGTGCTAAAATGTCCATGTTGGGATAGGTTCGCGTAAATGGGCATAGTACCACAGTATGGACTTCCAGTCTACCACATTGCCCAGCTTTTGTCAATGAATATTTTCCACAATTCCGGGGCTTGCGCCTCGTTTTTTTGCGCCTATTTTGCCGAAAATCCTCCGTATACTGCCGCTGTCATACTATGGAATCCTGTGCGGGCTGCACCGAGAAAGCTGCCGCCGGTGTTGACATTCGCAGACGTTCCGCCTATAATGTTTTTCGTGCAGTCAATGAAAAAGGAAGGACATACCCCATGAAAGAAAACAGAAAACTCCTGAAAGAGGTCCTCAAGGACATCCAGCATGACATGTCAGACGAGGAAGTGCTGAATCTGCTGGCAGACAGCAAGATATCCGTCAATCCTTTGGCGGAAAAGTATACGCTCGGCCAGCGGGCAGCGGACGCCATTGCCAAATTCGCGGGAAGCTGGGCGTTTATTTTTTCCTTTACCGGTCTTCTGATATTGTGGATGATCGTCAACACACTGCTGGCCTCCAAAGCGTTTGACCCCTATCCGTTTATTCTGCTGAATCTGGTGCTGTCCTGCGTAGCGGCTATTCAGGCGCCGCTGATCATGATGAGCCAGAACCGGCAGGAGGAAAAAGACCGCCGCCGTGCGGAAAACGACTACAAGGTCAACCTCAAAACGGAAATCATGATCGAGGACATCTACGACAAGGTCAACGCCATCCTCGCCAAGCAGTCGGAGCTGGAAAAGCAGCTGCAAAAGCAGAGCGGAGGAAAAAGCGAATCCGGTGCTGATATAAATTCCTGATCGCGGTATCGAACCTCCGCCGCCCCTTTACCCTGATTCATACTGAACTCCAATTAAAATCTTTAAAAAAGATTTTAATTGCCTGAAGGGCA
>ERZ1026916.1134-NODE-1134-length-14713-cov-5.034043_pt1 | contig 14713 bp, 11 predicted proteins | sample MGYA00519465_ERZ1026916 | MGnify/ENA primary metagenome ERZ1026916 (study PRJEB26926, sample SAMN06164880) | human gut metagenome | biome: ENVO:00009003; feature: ENVO:2100002; material: ENVO:00002003 | host: Homo sapiens | place: USA | collected 2012 ... | reverse complement strand
CGAGATTTCTGCCTGTCTCGTGGGCTCGGAGATGTGTATAAGAGACAGGGGTATCTCAAGCGAGATCTCGATATCGTAAGCCCCTCCACTCTCGTTGCCCTCGCCGCCGAACGAGACGGGGAGATCCTTGAAATCCTGCCCGGAGGCCGGATCACCTTCCGGCGCGAGCGTCATGTCAAGCGTCAAGGAGGCCTTGGGCTGCACCAGCACGAATCCGGGGAGCGTCACTACGCCATCCACCACGGGGATACCATTCCCGTCATCGGAAGAATAAATGATCACCGAGCTGGTCTCCCCGACCGGGACCACCTCTCCATCCGACAAGGACACCTTAGCTACCGAGGCTAGCCCGTTCAGCTTGACGGCATGTACGCTATACCCGTCCGGCGCTCCCTTGACACGTAGGCGGAAGCTGAGTTGCGTCAGCAGGTGCTTATGGATCAAGGGCGTTTCCGTAGCGTCGAAACGGCGGGACAGGGAGCCACTCCGCTCATCGGTCAGCATCAAGTCTTCCTGCCCCGTCAGCTCGTACCGTACCTCGCCGTTCACGTGAGGGGCGGCGGGGTGATAGCTACGGATGAAAAGCGCGGAGCCGTCCGTGGGATAGTAGCGCTCCGGGTCTAAGAAGATATCGCCCTCCGTGGCCGTCCCCGTCCAATGCTCCGTGTAATCGCCGGCGGAAGTGCCTACGGCGATGGATACGGGCGTGGAGTCGAAAACGTCCACGGCGGCACGGGTCTGGATGCCGGTGTAAAGGCGGATCGGGACGGCGGGGCTTACCTTCAAGGAGAGATCCAGCGTATCACGGCCCGAGGACATGGCCTCATGCAGGCTCGCGGTCAGGTTCTCCTTGTAGCTGAAACGCTCGCCGCCGGCGGTCTCGAACGAGAGCGTGCAGACGTTGCTCCGGTCCGAGCCGTCCAGCGTCACCGTACCCAAGATACCCGCCACGGCTTGGTAAACGCCCGCCACGCCCGCAGCCGAGGCACGGAAATCAAGGTCGAGCACACCCACTCCTGTCGCTATCCGGTCGGACAGGCGCACCGACGAGGCTATCCCGTCCAAACGGCCCTCCACCTTCGCCCCGCCGAAGCCTTTCCCCGCGTCGATGGTAAGGCGCAAGATCCGGCGGATATCCTTGGGGGTCGATGAGATCGCGGTCTCATCGCCATCGGTCACCTTAATCCCCGTCACGCTCTCCACGTAAAGAGGGCTATCCAGCGATACCAGCAGGCTGTCGCTTCCCGAGGGAAGGGCGGCGGCATAGGCTTTCCCCAAATTCTCCGTATCGCCCAACCGGACCTCGGCGGGGTCGGCGCCGGCGACCAGCAGGGCGTACTCCCCCACCACGAGCCGCTCGCTCCACGACCACGTAGACGGCGTTCCGGCGGGCTCTTCCTTCCCCGCCACGCGGGAACCATCCGCCTTATAAGCGAAAACGGCCAAGGGAGTATCGCCCGTATGTCGCACGGATACCCGCAACAATCCCTCGCCGGAACCGGGAACGGGTGGTTCCGGATCGTCCTTACCGCAAGCTCCCAAGACGAGGAAGCCGAGTAATAAAAAAGCTGTTTTTTCCGATAAATGTCTTAATCTCATATACTAGTTTATCTATAGTTTTTCCTTTCCCTCTGTACGGGCCGGTTCCCTGCCGTCGGGGAGGGTGTCTCCCTAGCGTTAGGGATGATGCCTCCCCAGCGTTAGGGACAATGCCTCCCTAGTGTTAGGGATGATGTCTCCCCTGTACTAGGGATGATACCTCCCCCGGATCAAATCTCATCCGGACTCTCGGAGTCGCCTCCCCCGGCACCCACGGTGAGCGGCAGCTTGTACTCGATCGTGCGGGGAGACTTGAGCAAGGTGACGCCTTTCGAGAACTGCGTCACGATGCGTAGCTTGTACTTGCCGTCGGTCAAGGCCGGTACGCGGGCGATGATACGGCTGGGGTCGTTTTGCGTGAGGCGGCGGGTCACGGGCGTAACCTTCTCGCCGTCTTCCGACACGAAAAAGATACCTACCGAGCTGTCCGCCCCGTTAATACGGATACGGTCGCCCTCGATCAGTATGTCCTCGTTCGGGGTGATAGAGCCGTTGGACAATCCCGTGAAGGTATTGGTCACCATGCCGATGCGCCCCACCTCGGACTTGGCTCCTAGAACCTCGACGCCCACCTTGCTCAACGCGTCACGCATCTCGGCGGAGGGCACGATATCGAGCGTCAGCTTATGGATAGCGGGATCGAACTTCGCCGTCTCGCCTCCCCAAGGGCCCGTGATACGAGGCGTGTACTGGCACACCTCGGTGAGTAGGCTGTAGCCCATCATGAGGTGCTCCCGCACGATGCGGTCGCGTTGCTTGATGATAGAGAGCAAGGTGTCGTACTTGATCTCGGAACCTTCCTTGATGATGGCGTTGGCTATATTCTCGTTGTGCAGGGTGTCTTTTTGGGTCAATACCTCCGCGATGTAGTCGTTGTCGTCATCCTTGGTTAACAAATTTGGCCGAAGCCATACTTTCCAGTAATACTCGTTTGCCATGATTGGTTTGTTTTTAATTGTTAGTAATCCGTTTAATTATATGTTATGTCATGATCTTATTCTTGGATACAGCGGATGTTTTGGGCATCACGGTTATCTTTGCCGACGAACTTAAGTCCTCCTCCCCCTTCTACGATCCCACCGCTACGACTGGCGACAAATACGCTACTCATTTTGGCATTGGAGGCTGTAATAGCCAAGAAAGTCGTGTATCCCACATTATTTAATGTGGTCAAATCCGCCGGATAACCGGAGAATCGCATGTACGTGCCGTTTGTCGTATTATCGTATTTCAAAAGGACTCCACCATTTTTTTCAGAATTAGATAGTATCGTATTCCAGTCAGAGGAATTACGGTTTATTAGTACTTGAAGTTCATTCTGTGTCGGAACCCGCCAACCGGCAGGACATGGATCATGCACGGTTTTGCTGTCACTCCAAGTGGGCCTGCCGTTCGCATCCGAACTGGGATTGGATGACCATTCCTGATTTTGGGGCTGCCCAAAAGCCTCGGGATGCTGATAGGCATGATGAACCGAGCTGAAATTAAGACCTGTCGGCATCACCTATGTGATTCCGTCCGCCTTATACCTGTTCAGGCAATGCTTGGGAGGTAGGGCGGCATTGATGGTGAATTTATATTGATTCGCTATTTTTTCCGCCGTATAGCTTCCGGGGAAAGGGTCTTTACGTGCCCTCTGGTAATGAAAACCGTTGGCACGCGACATATCGAGGATATCGGAGGGGACGGACACATAGCCATCGTAGGCGCCTAGGCAACGATCCATGATGGGCTTATATGAGGTCGCCCCGTTCTGCAATTTCAAGATGCGCTGGTTGTCCGGCGAGAGAATGGTAGCGTCGGTTGTTGCCGAGGGACTATAATCCGTTACCCACACATGCCAGCTCCAAAGGATATTGCCCGTTCCGTTCTCGCCATCGTAGGCGGCGATAAGGCCACTGCCTCCCGTGGTGTTCGGAGCGACACGGCAGTAGATACGGGCATCCGTGAGGCTGTCGCCGTTCTTTAGCTCCACTATGTTCGTGTGGTCATCTTCGGCCGGTACCTGCGGGGCGTATTTGTTAACGACTCCCAGTGCGGGGTCGCCCAAGTCGCCATCCTCCAGCGTCTGCCACAATACTTTCACGGATTTTATCGGAGTGGAGAAGGTAGTGCCTGAAAGGCCGCACCAGTCTCGCAATATCGTATTGCCTCCGGCTACTCCCTTTATGGTGTAGTTGTATGGGTTGAAGCAGAACGCTCCACCCGGTTTTACCATAAAGCAGTTCGCCGTGGGGACTATGTTGTTGTTGTTCTGCGAGGCAGGGATTGGGTCGATGATGGTTATGCGACGGTCGTCAACTGGAAGCGTATTGTGCGACATCTCTACATTATATATATAGTTCGTGTTATCGTATAAGTCGAACTCCTTGCTGGTGCTGCCACCCAGATAGACGCGGTAGTTCAGTTTCTTCCGGCTATCCGTTTCGTTGCCGCCGTCGCTCTTGTGGCGGGAGATGAAGGTAGCGTAGGCGCTGCCCTTCGGGGCGTTCGCCTTCGTGCGGTAATAAGCGGAGGAGGCGTAGGCGCTCTCCCCGCGTACGACGGAGGGAACCCAGCAGGTATAGCTTCCCTCGTCCGAGACGCTTGCCACCTGTATGGTGGTATATTGATCCAACAGGGACGGGTAGGTATCGTCATTGACGGGTTTCAACAACCTGTAGTCTACGGGGATGGATTGCAGCAGGACTTGCTCTAGAGTATAGCCGGTTTTCTCCGATTCGTTTTTCCAAGACAGCGTCAGGCGGGTAGCCAAGCGGCGCAGGAGGATGCGGACATCCGTACCGTCAGGGCTTTGGATCTCGCCTGCCGAGGTTACGTTCACCTTTGGCAGGTGAAGGATATAGGGCATGGCCTTTATATCCCCCTCATTCTTGATCCCCTCGATCATGGATGACGTGGCTGTCGTGCTTTGCACGGCGGAAAAGCTTTTCCCACTAAGGGAACCCACCGTGTAGGCGGAACCGTTATATCCCCGGGCGATTATCACCAGCTGGCAATTGTCCAAAGCCTCCAGCGTGACCGTGAAGGAGGAACCAATCTCAACGGCGCTCGTATAACTCACTCCTTTGCCGGTTTTAAAATTACCGCCCGCATCGTATTGCCAGATCTCCAAGCCGTAAAGCTTATCCGGCTTGGCGGTGGCCAACGGGTCTTCTACGGCAGCCTTGGTCTTGGCAGAGGATTGCAGCCGCACATTGAGACCGGAGCCGGAACCAACGCCCTCCCCCGCTTTCGTACCGGACGTGCCGCCGGCAAGCGATACGGCATCCACCTCGTCGGCGATACCCACGCAGAGCGATACCTCCACCGCCTTGCCCTCACCCGTAGATGGGCAGGGTGAATCGAGACGATTCTCACAACTTGACATTCCTAACATCGATACTATTGACATCATGATCAATACTGCTTTTTGTAATTTTACACCTATTTCCTCCATACCTGCACGTGCTTTTTCACTACTACATTTTACATTTTTTTACTTGAATCACGCTGTCTCTTTCTTACGCAGAAAGAGACAACAGGAGGATAAACGCTCCTATCCGCTGTTTTTCAAGCCCTTGGAAATGTTAATAGGACAAGGCACGTCACGCTCGACGGCTCACTATTGTTTGTCTTTTTAAATTTTGATAAAAGATTTAAGCACTCTCCTTGCCTTTATCAGCAATTTGAGCTACTTTTACACCCGAAAACGGATATTTATCCGTCATTCTGAAAGTTGTCTCTTTCTAGGTAAGAAAGAGACATTTTTTTTCTCCCTACTTCTTTATTCTCAATCACTTCTATTTTTCGATTCATTTTACATTATCGTTTTTTTTACCGTTTGTCTCTTTACATCTCACTACTCATTTAACATTTAGGACTTACTGTCCGGAAAGGCACGCACGAGCTAGCACGATTCCCGACGGAAGAACCGTGTAAAGATCCATACATGCAAACTTCATATTGTTACATGACGTTGAATTGATTCACATTCTCCCGCGTTTCGAATTGACGGTCATAGAACCGCTCACAATAATCAAGTAGGAGTTTTATATTGTCTGTAATCAGTGATTTCGTATGCTTATACAACACCTGTACTCCACACAGCCGTAGAAGTGACAGGAATGGTGGAATTAAAGTTGTATGTACCTTTCAAGCAATTACAGGAAAGCCGACGAAGCTAGCTTACTTTAAAACAATGGATTTGAATGGAAAAAATTCATAACTATGAATGAAGAAAAACATAGTTATGAATTGAAAATTTCATAGTTATGATTTTTCAGTATCAAAATAGGCAAGTAATTCTTCTATCGTTTGGGTGATATAGGTACTGCCGGAAGTCTCATGGATGATAAAGTAGGTGGTCTTTAAATCGCCAGTCTCAATCCAGATATTCGATTCCACTTCCCGATTCGCCAAAATTCCGTTTCGCTGGAGCGCTTTACGCACCATAGCGTATTTCTGGCCATGTCCAACGAGACGGATCTGTCGGGAGAATTGATTATCTATACGGAATAATCCGGTATCCTTATCGAAAACAATCCCTTTCCGGGCGAAGAAATTGCTTAAATGACCACTCAATGCCAAATCCTCGGGGGTACCGGTAGAGATACCATTCGCTTTGTCCATTAACCAGATCTTATCCGATATCTGGAGAGCCAGTTCCAAATCGTGAGTGGACATAAATATCGTCTTATTCGTTTTCCGGGTTAGATGATGGAGTAATTGCATAATCTCTACCTTGCTAGGAAAATCAAGGAATGCGGTAGGTTCATCCAAGTAAATAACCGGAGTCTCCTGAGCGAGCGCCTTAGCGATCATCACTTTCTGGCGTTCTCCATCCGATAAGGTATGGACCATGCGGGATGCTAGTTCCTCAATGCGGACAAGGGCGATGGATTCTTCCACGATCCGCTTATCATCCTTGCTCAACTTGCCCCAGAAGCCGGTATACGGGCTACGTCCCATCCCGACCAATTCCCGTACCAACATATTCCGGATCTCACATTTATCGGTCAGCACGACACCGATCGTGGTGCTCAATTCCTTATCGGAATAAGCATCTATATCTTTTCCTAGGACCAATATTTCCCCATCTAATTTAGGTTGGAAAGCCGATAACGTGCGCAATAAAGTAGACTTCCCCACCCCGTTAGCACCCAGCAAACAGGTTAATTCACCACTATAGATCGTAGAGTGTATACCTTTAGCTACCAGTTTTGTACTACTCTTAGAATGGTAACCGATCGAAAGTCCGTTAATATGAATCGTATCTTGTTTCATCTTACTCGTTCAATTCATTCTTTCGTTTTCTAAATAATACCGAAGCCACTACAGGAGCACCTACTAAAGCGGTTACCGAGTTGACAGGTAACGCTCCCTCGAACCCCGGCATACGGGCGATCAAATTACAGATCAACGCCAACGCCGCACCTGCGAATAAGACCGCAGGCATTAAAATCCGATGGTCGGAAGTTTGAAATATGGCCCGGCATAAATGCGGAACGGCTAGCCCCAAGAAGATAATAGGTCCGCAATAAGCCGTGACAATCGCCGTAAGGACCCCGGCCGAGGTGATAACCAACAAACGGGCCCGCTTGATATTAAGTCCCAAATTGCGTGCGTAGCTATCCCCAAGAAGCATCAAGTTCATGGTCTTGATAAGCAGGAACGAGAGAGGGATCAAGACTGTCATAAGAATCACGAACAACGTCATCTGATTACCGGAAACACGGGCGAAACTACCCAATCCCCAAATCACGTATGCACGGATATCCTCCTCGACGCTAAAGAATTTAAGTACACCGATCACGGCGTTTGCCACGTAACCGATCATCACACCGATAATCAACAACGTGACATTTCCTTTTACCTTTTGGGAAACATACACGATCAGCGCCATCACGGATAAGGAACCGATCACGGCCGCTATCGATAAGGCGATCTCCCCCATAAAACCAAGTTTACTCAAGGCAACGCCCCCTAAACTACCGCTTAACAACACCACGAAAGCGACACCCATGCTCGCTCCCGAACTGATACCTAAGACCGAAGGTCCAGCCAATGGATTACGGAAAACGGTTTGCATCTGTAAGCCGCTGATGGATAAGCCAGCTCCCGCTACCAACGCTGTCAATGCCTGTGGTAGTCGAGATTTCCAGATAATATTCTGCCATGTAATAGGCTCATTTCCTGAATTCCAGATAATATGCCAAACCGATTGAAGAGGAATAGAGACTGACCCCAACACCAAATTCAAAAAGATTAGAACAAAAATAGCCGTGACAATCGCCAGCATCCATAGGGTATTTGAATGTCTCATCAGCGTTCCTTATTTAAGTCGAGAATAATAGACCGGCTCATGATCCGGTAATAAATCCGGATGAAAGATATGAAGCAAATCCGCTAGGACGATCTCCGGTTCTGTCGGCATACTCTCATAAAACGGCGTGTTCTTCATATTACAATAGATAATCCCTTTCTCCCGGAACGCACGGAAATCCGCATAACGAGGATCTTGCTCTTTCAATGCCTCATAGCTAAACGTTCCCGGGAAACTATTCACGATACGCCAGAAATCAGCATCGTCCGCTTGGTTATAGACCGTCTCGAAGTCTAATGTAACACCACCGGATCGCTCATCGTCTTTCAAGAAATAATCAGCGCCGGCATCCTTGAAAAGCTGTGCCAAGAAACTCTTTCCTCCTACGGCATACCAGTTTCCACCCCGTAACTCGCCACTAAAAACGATCGGACGTTTTTTAACCTTGCCATCCGCCGTAAGTTCCTTTAATTCATTATACCTCTTCTCAATGGCGGCAAAACGCTCATTGCCCTCTTTCTCTACCCCTAACAACAAGCCTATGAACTTGATCCATTCAGCTTGTCCCAATGGCGTAGTCTCCTTATAACCCAAATGGGGAATCAAGGGGATACCCACGTCTTTCAGCGTCTCATAGCCTCCCCGCTTGAATGGCGATACAAGGATCAAATCAGGATTCATACTCATGATAACCTCGTTATCGAAATTTCCCTCTATACCGATCTTTGCGGTTTTACCTTCTTTCAGGCGTTCGTTCATCTCTTTATTGAACAAATGCCGTGTACTGGTAATCCCAACGACCTTATCCAAGGCACCCAATTTAATAAAATTCGATAATTGCAGGGAAGTCATACAGATAACGCTTCGGATAGGAAGCTCTATCATCGTATAATCAACGGGAATCCCCGTGGGTTTCGAACCTCTTTTTACGAACGCATAATGAAACGTTGTGCTTTCCTCGTTTTGAGGATCTTGGATATCAGCCAAGACATATTGATCCGCATAGGTAAGCTTGAAACCTTGGGCGTATAAAGGCTTAACCTGCTCTTGCGAGAATGCGGATTGCTCTACGGAAGCCGTCTTCCCTATTTCTCCTTTTTCACGGATACCTGAAGTACATGATAAAGTCAATACCGATAAAAGCAAGCATCCACCCGCTATAAACTTATTCATAATCCTTGTTTAATTGACAGTTGATCATTGACAGTTACTCTCGTCCTGCTCCACGGGACAGCAACATTTATTTATGAACCGGCAGGTCTTCTGACTTACTTCCATTCTGGACGCCTTCCCGATTACGAAACCAGTGGCCAAGGTATTGTCCGAATGTTTAGAAGTTCACAGCAGCGTGGTCTGTCCGGGATTCTCACCCGGTTCCCTTTTAATCCGCCTCCCGGAAAAAGAGATAAGCGGAGCCTATTACAGCGACAAAAGTAGTAAGAATATTTGTATACATCCGCAATTTTAAGGACTTTTGCGTTTCAAATAAAAACAGATACACATGAATCATCCTATTCACTTCGTCTCATTAGGTCCCGGTGATCCGGAATTAATTACGCTGAAAGGGCTTAAAACATTACAAAAGGCTGATATTATCTATTGTCCTGCTACACAAGGCAAGCATGGAATCATATCTCGGGCGACGGATATATTGAAAGCTATTGAGGTAGACGAATCCTTGATCCATCCGTTTATTTTGCCAATGAGTAAGGAACGGACAGATGCGTTAAACGCTTATAACGAATTGTTTCTGGATGCCCAAGCTGAATATTTGAAAGGAAAACAAATCGTGATCGTCACCGAGGGAGACGCTGGTTTTTATTCATCTATACAATATGTATACGATAAATTCGAGGAAGTAGGAATCCCGGTCGATCGAATCGCAGGAATTCCGGCATTTATAGCGGCAGGTGCCTTGGCCGGGATACATATCGTAAAACAAGAGGAGCAAATTAACGTAATCCCCGGGACTGCGTCGTTCGATGAACTCTCGGCAAAAATAGAAAATGGAATGATCATCGTCATCATGAAATTACCGGGTTGCCAAGAGGCTATTCATACTTGTATCCGGCAGTATGCGGATAAGGCGGTTTTTCATTATTTCGAGAATGTAGGAACAGGAAAAGAATATTATACTACTGATATCACCACTATACATTCCAAGGATTTCCCCTATTTCTCCCTACTGATTATCCAACCTCGCTAAAAGAAGAAGGCTGCCCGGAGAGTAACCAAACCCGGACAGCCCATCTTATTACGCTACATGCAATATATGCTTAAGCTGATCGATATGGAAACGAAGTGTATCCATATAAGGTTTCACTGAATTATGGTACATGATCGCTTTTGCGTGCATATCTTCCAACTCGCTTACTTTACGGTTCGCCTCACGCATTTTACAAGCGTTGTAGCGAATACCCGATACATGTCCTTTGATATCCTCGATCGCTTGGTTTCCCCGGTTGAAGATAGACTCTGCTTCTTCCGGAGCGTATACCGTATAGGCTTGGGCAACGTCATCCAGTAATGCCTGTTGATAAGAGCCGGCTATCGGGAGCAATTGATGGATCGCATGATGACATAAAGAATGAACCTCGTTTTGAAGCTTCTTCAATTCTACTTCCCACTTTGATTCACATACTTCATCCAAATGTTTGACTTCCGCTACGACACGGCCGCTAAACAATTCCACTACCATCTTTTCCCATGCTTCTGCTACCCACGATTTAGTAGCAAATGTAACCTGACTAAATCTTACTGTTGACATAACCTTAAATTTACATATTATATTGCTAATGTTATTAATCTCTTATCTGTTTCAATTTATCACACTCAAATCATTTTATCTTTCTTTTTATCGTTGCGACACCACAAAATTAATCAAATTATCATAGATGGATAATTTTAAAGACTATTTTATAATTCTTTAAGAGTGCGACAAGCAAAACGTATGATTTTTGCAAAGTTCACTTTACAAAAAGTTTAATTTCAAGCCTAATAGCTATCACAAAAAGCAAGATCATCGCCATCTTCGCACAAAAATATCAAAATAACACAATCTTATTATTCCATAAAGGGGGAAAACCTTGTTCCGTATCATTTTGTTATTATAATAAATTAGATTTACTTTGTTCAAACTATATAAACTTACATAAAGCACATGAAATCGGACATTGAGATAGCAAGAGAAACAGACTTGCGTAAAATTAAGGAAGTTGCGACAACGTTAGGTATCCCTCGTGAGGAAGTACAAAATTATGGCAGGTATATTGCCAAGGTTCCTATCCATTTGATTGATAAAAAGCAAATGGACCAGCATAATTTAATTTTAGTGACCGCTATCACTCCCACTAAAGCGGGAATCGGAAAGACTACGGTTTCGATCGGTCTGGCTTTAGGGCTGAATAAAATAGGGAAGAAAGCGGTGGTCGCTTTACGTGAGCCGTCTCTTGGCCCGTGTTTCGGCATGAAAGGTGGTGCTGCCGGAGGTGGATATGCCCAAGTGCTTCCTATGGAAAACATCAACTTGCATTTTACAGGGGATTTTCATGCGGTTACTTCCGCCCACAATATGATTACCGCTTTATTGGATAACTATATTTATCAGACTCGCAACACCTGCGAGGGATTGAAGGAGATCAAATGGAAACGGGTTCTTGACGTAAACGACCGTAGCTTACGTAACATCGTATCGGGTCTAGGCGGCTCGGCGAACGGTGTCCCTACCGAGACCGGATTTGACATCACTCCCGCTTCAGAGATCATGGCGATCCTTTGCTTGGCTACGGATATAGAGGATTTGAAACGACGTGTCGGAAATATTTTATTGGGTTATACAAACGAAGATAAGCCTTTCACGGTAAATGATCTTGGCATAGCCGGAGCTATTACCGTATTGCTAAAAGACGCATTACTGCCGAACCTAGTACAAACAACGGAGAATACTCCCGCATTTGTACATGGAGGTCCTTTCGCTAATATCGCCCATGGATGTAATTCCATATTGGCCACCCAAATGGCTCTTACTTATGGAGATTATGTGATTACGGAGGCTGGTTTCGGCGCTGATCTGGGTGCGGAGAAATTCTTTAATATCAAATGTAGAAAAGCGGGGCTTTCACCGAAACTGACAGTCATCGTAGCGACTGCCCAGAGCTTAAAACTTCATGGTGGCGTTCCTGAAAAAGAAATCAAGGAACCGAATATCGAAGGATTAAAGAACGGATTCGCTAACTTAGATAAACACATTGAGAATATGAAGAGCTTCGGACAGCAAGTAATCGTGACTTTCAACCGTTTCGCTACCGATACGGACGAGGAGATCGCTTTAGTGGCTGAGCATTGCAAGGAAAAAGGGGTTGGATTCGCCATGAATAACGTTTTCTCCGAAGGAGGTGAAGGGGGTACGGAGCTTGCCCGCTTAGTGGTTGATACGATCGAAAATCATCCTTCCGCTCCTTTACAATATACATATGATCTGAATGATCCGATCCGTACGAAGGTACAAAAAGTGGCCCAGAAGATATACGGAGCCTCTTCGATTGTTTATACGACTTTGGCCGATAAAAAATTGCGTCAGATCGAAAGCTTGGGTATTTCCCATTATCCGATCTGCATCGCCAAGACTCAATATTCATTCTCTTCCGATCCGAAAGCTTATGGGGTCGCCAAGGATTTCGAACTAAAAGTACGAGATGTAATCATCAATAACGGAGCCGAGATGATCGTTGTCGTCATGGGCGAGATCATGCGTATGCCGGGGCTCCCTAAAGAGCCGCAAGCCCGAAAGATCGATATCGTGGATGGCATGATTGAGGGATTGAGTTAATAGACAGTAAAACAATTTAAATAAAAAAGGTACGCCTCACACATTCAGTAAGGCGTACCTTTTTTATAACCACTCTCGCCCCGAAACCGGGGGGCGATCAATAAGCTCTGGCGAACAGTACCCGGCAAGCCGACGGTTTACCTGTCACCATACACTTACCCGGAGTCTTATCACCAGCTAAAGGAATACAGCGGATCGTAGCTTTCGTCTCGTTCTTGATCAATTCTTCTGTTTCCGGGGTTCCATCCCAGTGGGCCATGATGAAGACGCCATCCTCGATCTTCTCCTTAAATTCCTCATACGTATCTACGTTTATGATGTTATCCTCACGGTGATCGTACGCTTTCTTGAAGATATTCGCTTGGATTTCCTCCAACAGATTCTTCACGTATTCCTCAATGCCATCACAAGTGATCGTCTCCTTCTCCAAAGTATCACGGCGCATTACTTCGATCGTATTATTCTCCAAATCACGACCACCCATAGCCAAACGCACGGGAACACCTTTTAACTCGTACTCAGCGAACTTCCAGCCCGGCTTCTTGTTATCAGCGTCATCATATTTCACGGAAATGCCTAACGCTTTCAATTTAGCCACGATACCAGCGACCTTCTCGCTGATCTGCGTCAATTGCTCAGCGCTACGGTAGATCGGTACGATCACAACCTGTATCGGAGCCAAATGTGGAGGCAATACCAAACCGTTATCATCAGAGTGAGACATAATCAACGCTCCGATCAAACGTGTGGAAACACCCCAAGAAGTAGCCCAAGCATAGTCGCTCTTACCGTTCTTGTCGATGAAAGTAACGTCGAAAGCCTTACCGAAGTTCTGCCCCAAGAAATGGGAAGTTCCCGCCTGCAAAGCTTTTCCATCCTGCATCATCGCCTCGATCGTATAGGTATCCAAAGCACCGGCGAAACGCTCGCTCTCAGACTTCACGCCCTTTATTACCGGCATTGCCATATAATTCTCAGCGAAGTTCGCGTAAACCTCTTGCATCTTCTTAGCTTCTATCTCCGCTTCTTCACGAGTAGCGTGAGCGGTATGGCCTTCCTGCCACAAGAACTCAGCCGTACGAAGGAACAAGCGAGTACGCATCTCCCAGCGCATCACGTTCGCCCATTGGTTGCACAAGATAGGCAGGTCACGGTAAGACTGAATCCAGTTACGGTATGTATTCCATATAATGGTCTCCGAAGTCGGGCGAATGATCAATTCCTCTTCCAGTTTAGCTGCCGGATCTACGACAACCCCCGTACCGTCATGATTTGTCTTCAAACGATAGTGAGTAACCACGGCGCACTCCTTAGCGAACCCTTCTACGTGCTCAGCTTCTTTGCTTAAGAAAGACTTCGGGATCAGCAAGGGGAAATAAGCGTTCACATGACCGGTTTCCTTGAACATATCGTCTAGGATACGTTGCATCTTCTCCCAAATAGCGTATCCGTAAGGCTTGATCACCATACAACCACGCACGGCGGAATTCTCCGCCAAATCTGCCTTAATTACCAAATCTTGGTACCACTGCGAATAGTTTACACTTCTCGGTGTAAGTTCTTTCAGCTCTTTTGCCATTTCTTTATATTTCTAAATTATATTGTTTTCCTTAATCTGAATAAGTAATGGGTTGCAAAGGTAAGAAATAATCGTATATCTTTGTAAAAACTATATATAGATAATATCATGAATATACACAAGATCACACGTTACTTACTTATGTTATGTACATTTACGTTCTTAACTCTCACGGCGAAAGGGCAAGATGGAGAGCCTTTGCGACTGGCCGTGGCAGGGGTATCCCACGGACATCTATGGGAGGTGATAAGCCGTTTGGATAGAGGCGATTTCAAGATTGTAGGAGTCGCCGAGAAAGATGATTACTTACGGGAACATAACGGTCTGCGGGATAAGCTGGATCCTAACCTATTCTATGCCTGTCTCTTATACACATCTGACGCTGCCGACGAACTCTAGGGTG
>ERZ1026916.1127-NODE-1127-length-14750-cov-8.093637_pt1 | contig 14750 bp, 19 predicted proteins | sample MGYA00519465_ERZ1026916 | MGnify/ENA primary metagenome ERZ1026916 (study PRJEB26926, sample SAMN06164880) | human gut metagenome | biome: ENVO:00009003; feature: ENVO:2100002; material: ENVO:00002003 | host: Homo sapiens | place: USA | collected 2012 ... | reverse complement strand
TGTATAAGAGACAGACGAAGTACAATATAGAAGAATTTGATATTATTTATTCATCTGCAATAAAAAGATTGTTTAAAGAAGGCTTGATTAAAAAAGAAGAGTCCGCTGGGAAAGTAATCCAATATAAGCTTACAGATAAAGGATATGGTTTTGCTAATCTTCTTTTATCATATGTTTCTTTAGAAAATAGGACGAGGACTATTGATAAAATAAGATTGGAAATTATATATAGTCAATATTATTAGCACTGCTTTCTTAGAACGTTACAGATACATATCTGTTTACGGAAGATGGTTCGTCTTCCTAAGAAAATTAACAAACACAGAGTTACTCCAATCAATGGAGAAACTCCACGACAGTGAACTTCCTCCATTGATTGGAGACAAAGAGATTTAAGGTAAGGAAGTGGTGCTAATTTTATGAAAAAGTTTAGTAATAAAACAGTTATTGAGTCTTTAGGACTTCCAATGTTGACTTGTTTTGATGATTTGGTTAAGGAATTAAGTTTAAGTGGAAAACTTGTTTATTGGTTAACAAAACAGGATGCTGAAGGAAGATACAAAACTTTTTTTATAGAAAAAAAAGATGGTGATAAAAGAAAGATTAATGCGCCGTCCCTATCGTTAAAGATAGTTCAAAGATGGGTTTTGGAAAATATCTTATATAAGATAAAAGCATCACAATATTCATATGGATTTACGAAAGGAGACCGAAAAGGCTCTCCATTGGTGTATTGTGCGGAAAAACATAAAAACAATTTATATGTATTTAAATTAGACTTAAAGGATTTTTATCCTTCGATTAAGCGAGAGAAAGTGTATTATGCTTTTGCAAATATAGGATATAATGCTGATGTATCAAATTTACTAACAAACATATGTGTTGTTGATGATGAATTGCCACAAGGAGCTGTTACATCGCCGTATCTTGCTAATTTGATTTGTAGAAAATTAGATTTGAGGATAGCAGGGTATTGCAATAAAAGGAATATTGTATATACAAGGTATGCTGATGATTTGACATTTTCTTGTGATGATAGAGAATTATTAAGAAAAATATACGGCATGGTTAAAAAGATAGTCGAAGATGAGGGCTTTTGTTTAAATCAAAAGAAAACTGTTTTCATGACACCTAAAAGTCATAAGGTAGTATTAGGTGTAACGATAAATGATAGTTTATTAAAGGCTCCAAAAGAAATCAAAAAAAGTATACGTGCAATGATACATTATGAAGTAGCCACTGGTGATTACACTATGAATGATAAAATACGTGGTTATGTAGCTTATGTAGATTCTATAGAAAAGAATTATAAGAACAAATGTATAAGTTATTTACAAAAATTATCAGAATCGATACTTTGTCTATTTCCAGATGTCGTAAAAGCATATAACAGTAACAAAATATATAAAGAACTACCAGATATGATAGAAAAACGAGCAACAGATTTTGTTGAATTAAAAGATGCAGATGATTTTTATGATATGATATATTATGAACATGAGGAATATTTAATTTCAAATGGTTTATTAAATGAAAAGGAGGATATAACGGATTTAGAAGAGCCATTTTAAGAGAAAATAGTGGTAGAATTATTTTGCGATTGTATTTATTAACAGTTGCACAGGCAGCTATCGCAAATAGGTAGGAGTTCTTTCCCCTTTGAATTGCCGCTTAGTTTCGAGCAGGCAGCAGCCTATCGAAAGGTTAACGGACAGTATGTAAGGAAAAATCAGTGGAGAGATACCACTGTAAGGGAATTCATAGACCTTGATTAACAGTTAAATACGATAAGCGAATCATTAGAAATAGTGGTACGCTTATTTTTTTGCCCCTTTTGCAGATTTGTCCTTTCACCCGCTTTCAAATATAATGAAGTTAAAGAAATGGAGGTGTGCTTATGAGAGAGAAATTTAATCATCTGTATTTGGATAGCCACGAAAGAAAACTTTTGATACATAGCCTTGTAGAGTTAAAAAATCAGCTCATTCAGCAAGGCAGATATACGGATTGTGTTGACGAGCTTATTTTTAAGGTCATAAATGCACCGACCAAGAGAATGAAAATTGAATATGTCTAAGGCAAATTACAAAGCCACCTTGACAAAGTGGCTAAATCTATACGAAAGGAGGACGCATTTATGTCAAATTGCAGAGTGATTGCTCTAACTAACAAGAAAGGCGGTGTCGGAAAAACAACCACAGCGGTCAATTTGGGTGTAAGTCTGGTTCAGCAGGGTAAAAAAGTCCTGCTGATTGATGCCGATGCACAGGCAAATCTCATGATGGCTATGGGTTATAACAGACCAAGCGATATTCCCATAACGCTCTCTACTGTGATGCAGAACATCATAGGCGATAAAACACTTGATGCTTCACAGGGTATTATCCACCACAGTGAGGGCGTTGACCTGCTTCCGTCAAACATTGAACTGTCGGGCTTTGAGGCAAGGCTAATCAATGCAATGAGCCGTGAGCGTGTGCTGAAAACATATGTCAATGAGGTAAAAAAGAATTACGATTATGTGCTTATTGATTGTATGCCGAGCTTAGGTATGATAACCATCAATGCTCTGGCGGCGGCTGACAGCGTGATTATCTCTCGGCTAAAGGTCTGGAGCTTTTGCTTCGCTCCGTATCAATGGTCAAGCGGCAAATCAACCCAAAGCTGCGGATAGACGGTATCTTAATGACTATGGTAATGCCCCGTACCAACATTTCTAAGGAAATTACGGCAACGGTCAAAAGTGCATACGGTCAGAAAATCAAGGTGTTTGATACCGAGATACCACATTATATCCGTGCGGTGGAAACTACCGCAGAGGGCAAAAGTATTTTTGCCTACGACAAAAGCGGCAAGGTTGCCACAGCTTATGAGCAGTTCGGAAAGGAGGTGGCAGAGCTTGGCGAGAAGCAGAGAAACCAAAATCGAGCTGACCGCATACGATAACCTTTTTCAAACGGACGAAAGCCGTGAGGAAGCAAAGCTCTCTAAGATAAGGGATATTCCCATATCGGAGATTGACGAGTTTCCAGACCACCCGTTCAAAGTTTTAATGGACGAGGATATGGAGCAGCTTGTTGAGAGTATCAAGCGAAATGGTGTAATGCCCCCTGCGACAGTTCGCATAAAAGAGGACGGACGGTATGAGCTTATCAGTAGTCACAGGCGAAAAAAGGCTTGTGAACTTGCAGGACTTGAAACGCTGAAATGCGAGGTCAAAGAGCTTACCCGTGACGAAGCCATTATTGTTATGGTGGAAAGCAATTTGCAGAGGTCTGTTATTTTACCGAGTGAGAAAGCCTTTGCGTATAAAATGCGGTTGGAAGCTATGAAACGACAAGGTGAAAGAAGTGATTTAACTTCGTCTCCAATGGGGACAAAGTTGAGGAGTGATGCTGAACTTGCCGAAAAGGTTGGAGAAAGCCGCAATCAAATCCAGAGGTATATCCGTCTAACGGAGCTTGTACCCTAAATCCTGCAAATGGTAGATGAAAGGCAGATTGCTTTCCGTCCTACGGTTGAAATTTCCTATCTGACCGAGGAACAGCAATACAACCTGCTTGAAGCAATGGAGTACAACGATGCTACCCCGTCATTGGCACAGGCTATCAAAATGAAGAAGTATAACCAAGACGGCAAGCTCACTTCCGAGGTTGTCCAGCCCATTATGGAAGAAGAAAAGCCCAACCAAAAGGAAAAACCCGCTTTCCGTGACGAGAGGATAACCAAGCTCATTCCCAAGATTGTTCCCAGAGGGCAGGAAACAGATTTCGTTGTTAAGGCGTTGGAATTTTACAACCGACACTTTTGCCTTTGAAGATGAGCTGAAAGGAAAAACAGAATGGCTGAACGTTCTTAACATTGAGCTGAATCTGAATGAAAAAGATACCTCTGTTATGGATACTGAGCCAGAGCAGACAGAAGAACAACCCTAAAGAAAATGTGCAAGTCGGGAGAGATAATGCGGTTTGAAACCTTTGTTGATGTGCATAGCAACATCTTTGCTGAATATCTAAGCTTCGTTATCGCAAAGCTGCCCAAAGAAAATCCAGAATACCGTTCTATAGAGGAAAGGATAGAGGAACTCTACAAAGAGTATCCCAAAGTGATGGCAGTTTTAGATACGGAAAAGCCGAGTGATTTATCCGAGCAGGAGTGTAAGGCTCTGATAGAAGTTTTGAAGCTTCGGAACAGGCTTAGCGATATGCAGCAGGAAGCAATCTATTTCAGAGGGTGCTATGACAGCGTTGGGTATCTCAAAAAGGCAGGAATACTATAACCGAAAATGGGCGGCATTGGCGTGGAGCTGATGTCGTCTTTTACATACCACGGAGGTGGAAAAACTTGTATCTATGTGGTATAATAAAAAAAATTTCAAATGATAAGGTGATAATATGAAATATTCTTTACCAAGTAATTGGAGTGGAGAGTTTGAAAATGATGGCGTTCTTTTCTTTGCACAACGATTGGAAGAAATGCTGTTTGATTATTCTATTGATTTATATCGTATGCCATTGTTAAATACACATGGATTAGCAGAAGAATATTGTAATGTCGCTAATAAGGTTAAATCGGGTGAAGTGAAAGAATATCAAAGAGATATAATTTTTGATGAGTTAAATGAATCATTGAAAAATGATATAGTATTAAAAGAATGTTGGAGTTATGAAAATATAGAAAAGGTTATAAAAACCTTTGGTTCAAGTTCTCAGCAAGAAAAGTACAATACTATTTCTTATATAAGTGCAACATTGAGCAACGGGAGATATTATGATTGGTGCGTTAAAACAATCATTAAATATACAAATCAGCCGAAGCAAAAAAAGAAATTAGAAGAAGCTTTAAGATGCTTTCTCCCAGAACTAATATCTATGGGTTATGATGCACACTATGTTTATAGCGAATTGCGGAAATGTTTTTTTGAAAAAAATGTTGTTGATAAAGATAGTGTCAAAAAATTTTTAGATGTTTTCAATTTTGAAATACACAAATATACCGTTTATTTTTCAGTGTCAACACTTGCAATTAGATTTAAAGATATTTTAGTAAAGAGGTTAAGATTGAACTTTGAAGATGACGGAAAGTTTAGTTATTTCAAAAAAGATAGTAATAAAATCATTGTATATTTCAAAAATATCAAGGCTCCGTGTCCAAATACTGCTGCAAAAATAGCATATAACAGATTGGATTTATTTTTTAGTTTTTATAAATTTGTTGGTAATAAAAGACGCTTTTCAGTTCAAAAGAAAGCGATGGTCATAGAGGAAGGACAAGCCCCCATTTTTGTAGATGCTCAAAAGACATTTTATAATATTATTGAAGATATTGACTTTGAGGAGATAGGAACTACATCAGATAGATTATTGACGGGATTGTTAATCAATGCGGAATCTGAATATGCACTATTAAGTAAATCTATTGAATTGCACAATACAGCACTATCAATACCTGATATGAAAAGCGGATTTTTAAATCTTTGGGCATCAATAGAGGTATTGTGTCAAGATACAAATGCAAATAGTAAATTGGAAGCGGTTCTAAAAGTGGTTGTTTCCATATTAAAAAAAGATTACTTGATTTCCATGATAGATAATATAAATGAGTGCATGAAAAGTAATATAACTGAGCAAAGTTATAATAGAATCATGGAAAAAGTTACAGAGGTAGGGTGCGAAAAAAAGAAAGGTTTTTATTTGCTTTTACTTCCTAAATATAATGATTTAAGGAAAGAAGTTATTGATGAATTAAAAAATTATCCAGTATTAAGAAGTCGTATTTCAATGCTTGGAGATATCAAAACTACAAAGAATTTGAAGGGGTTAATTGATAAGTATGTCCAAAGAATTACATGGCATTTATATCGCATGTATAGGACAAGAAATGCTATCATACATTCTGGTGAAATTCCTGCAAATATAAAATATTTGGGCGAACATTTACATTCATATGTTGATTCGACTGTTACGGAGTTTATTGCGAAATTATCAGGAGATATACCATTTGAGTCTGTGGAAAATGTAATGGTTGATATAAAATTTTCAGTTGATAATTTGGAAAACGCGATTACGAAGGAAAGAGATATTGACGAAAAAATAGTAAATATTTTAATTCATCCAGAAATGGGAGCGGTTATGCATTGTGAAGAACATACTAAAGAAATGTTATCCATATCCACCTAGGCATAAGTGTCGTCATGTTATTGCAATGATGCATACTCCAGAGGGTTGCTCAGCATGGGCAAATAAAAAATATTATCCTACGCTGGCGGATGGAACAAAATCACAGTTTATGATGATAAATTAATCTTCGAATTTAAATCCGGCATGACTATTGAACTCAAAAGATAATTGAATAGGAACTATTACATCAACAACACCTTGCAGTAATGCAGGGTGTTTTTTTGTTCATAGAAAATTTACAGGGCAAAACCGTGCCAGGATTGAATTTATCAACCAAATGGTTTATAATGTAGTAAGTGAGGTGCGTTTTAGACATGGAGGATAACGATGAAGACATCCGATATGATTAAAGAATTATGTAATAAAAAGAATATAAGCATTTCGGAACTTGCCAGACGGATAGGTCAGACTCCACAGAACTTTGGTAAGAAACTGAAACGAGATACAGTTACTCTTGAGGAGTTAAAGCAGATAGCTGATGTGATGAAGGTTACTTTTGAACAGTCATTTGTCTTTCCGAATGGAGAACAGATAAAAACAAGTAACGAATAGGCGGTGAGTAGCATGGATACTGTGGATTTGATTATTAAATCATCAACAGAATTTTATAATGATTTGAAGGCTGATGAGAATGGTCGATATCGTTCTTGGGAACACTGCTATTCACATTTTATAAAAGCAAGAGAATCCAAAGAAGTTGATTATGATTATCTGAGTTTACAACTAGCTTTCTATTTAGCAAGTTGGGGAATGTATCGTGGCTCATCATTTTTGCTACAAAAGGATTATAAAGTACATATTCCGGTAGTAAAAGAACTGCTAAATGAAAAATATGATGTTTTAGCTGGAATTGACTGTATCGGTTTCAAAGACGATAGCAACCAAAAGTTACTTCAGGATATAAATTCGTTTTTAGAGCAGTATTACGATAAAATCAGGCACAAAGTAAAAGAACAAGAACTGAAAAATCAGTTATCTTTTACACTCATCACGAAAATACTTATGGGAACACTTGGCTGTGTTCCAGCATATGATAGGTATTTTATTGCAGGAATAAAGAATCAGAAGGTTGCCACTGGAAATTACAATATTAGGTCTATAATGCAACTTGTCAATTTTTATGAGAAAAATGCTGACCGACTCGAACCTGTCAGAGAAAAGATGGAAGTTGAAGGTATGCCATACCCACAAATGAAAATGATAGATATGGGATTTTGGCAGGTCGGCTTTGATTTGGATACGAACAAAGGAATAAAGAATGCACACTAGGAGAAATGCATGGATAGATTTTCAGAGAAGAGCCTTCTTTCACTTGGAGATTATTATGTGTATGGACTCATAGATCCACGCAGTAAGCAAATTTTCTACATTGGAAAAGGCACTAAAAACAGAGTATTTGAACATGAAAAAGAGAGCCTGGGCAGTCCTGATAGCGAGAAGTTGAAACTGAAGACTATTGCGGATATTAAGAATGCCGGATTTGAGGTTGAGAAAATAATCATCAATTCAAACTTAACCGAAGAAGAGGCATTTGCTACAGAGGCTTCACTGATTAATGCTTTCAACTATGTTGGGAATGCGGGACTTACAAACATTGTTGCCGGACACCATTCTGCAGAGGCTTTATCGGTTGATGAGTATGAAAGAATAAACGGTGCCGCCCCACTTGAAGAAAAAGACATCAGGCATAAAATCCTTGTCATCAAAATAAATAGACTCTACCAAAGAGGTATGGATGAGAAGGTATTATATGATGCTGTTCGTGGTGTTTGGAGAGCATCAAAGAAAAAGGTTAAAACTGTTGAGTATGTTTTTGGTGTTTACAACTCTTTGATTGTTGCCGTGTATAAGCCATCAGAGTGGTTTGTATGCAAAGAGGCAAAGGACAAACTCCCAAGGCAGGATATTGTTCTTACACCAAAAACTGAAAACAGAGTGTTCTTCGTGGATGAAAGATACGAACAGGGACTTCCACTTGATGAGAATGAAGAATTCTATTTAGGAAAGTCGATAGCTGGATTGAAACTTAATCAATCGGCACAGAATCCGATTACATATCTGTATCCATTTGAAAAAGATAAAATTCATATTTAATGAAATTGACAAATCGGAATTTGTGAGGAAAAGGTGAATGAAAAGGCGAATGGAGCAAAAAAGTAAAAATGAGATTTCAATCATAGGTGGTGCAGATGGTCCTACAAGCATTTTTATAGCAGGACATTTAAAAAAGCTACAGGTTTAAGACCTGAAAAACATTTATAAGGAGGGCTTGATTATGGCTAATCAGACTTTACAATTGAATGTTAGTGATGAGATGAAATTAGATAATGAAAGACAGAATTGTGTAAGAGCAAAACTGATGACGGGGAACAGTTAGTATGGTTGGTATATTACTTTGTACAGAAACAGATGAGGATATAGCAAGATATTCCGTGTTACATGATAATAACAGACTTTTTATGTCGAAATATCTCACATATCTGCCAACAAATGAGCAGCTGAAAGCAATCAACTTCCATGCAGGTAGAAAGCTACAGTCTTGATGTACAGAAAGACAAGTTTAAGAAATACGCAGACCGTAGTTTAAGTAGCTGATTTCTGATATAAAAATGATTGGATATAAGGAGGAATTCTATTTGAAAAAGAAAAAAGATGAAATAACCATCCGTTCCAGCGCTGCAGAATACTTAACCTATGTTGCCTCTGTGGGGGATCAGCAGGACAGTATTGAGATGCGCTATGAGGATGAGAATATATGGCTGACGCAGAAAATGATGGCCACATTGTATGATGTAGGAACAAATACAATCAATTATCACATTAAAAAGATATTCGAGGACAGTGAGTTACAGGAGGATTCAGTTATTCGAAAATTTCGAATAACTGCTCTTGATGGGAAAGGATACAACACAAATCACTATTCCCTGGAAATGATCATTGCTGTAGGTTTCAAGGTCAATTCCGAACGTGCGGTACAGTTCCGTAAATGGGTAAACCAGATTGCAAAGGATTATACCATCAAAGGCTGGGTTATGGATGATGAGCGGCTGAAACGCGGAACGTATCTGACAGAAAAGTATTTCGATGAGCAGTTAGAGCGTATCCGTGAAATCCGTGCTAGCGAAAGAAAGTTCTATCAGAAGATCACAGACCTGTATGCTACAGCTATTGACTATGATAAAAATTCTGCAACGACAAGAAGATTTTATGCGACGGTTCAGTATAAAATGCATTATGCAGTTCACGGACATACGGCAGCAGAACTGATTGTGGAAAGAGCAAACCACACAAAAGAGAATATGGGCTTAACTACATGGGCAGATGCTCCGGAAGGAAAGATTAAGAAAAGTGATGTTACGGTTGCCAAGAATTATCTGACTCAGAATGAAATGAAACAGTTGAACCGTATGGTGACTGCATATCTGGATTTTGCTGAAAATATGACATTAAGGCATATTCCACTTACGATGCAGGACTGGGAAAAAAGACTTAATAGTTTCATTGAAATGTTTGATTATGGCATTTTACAGGATGCAGGTAAGATAACGGCTGAAATTGCAAAGCTTCATGCTGAAACAGAATTTGAAAAGTACCGTATTATTCAGGACAGATTGTTTATGTCAGACTTTGATAAATATATGCTTGAATTAGAGAAAAACGCAAAGAAATAGATTTATGACATATAAGCTTTATAAGGAAGGTTGGTATATACCTTCCTTTTTGCTTGTTATAGTGAACGGAATGCATCTTGAATTGATGGAGAGAAAAAGAAAATGTATAAGCTATATAAAGTCATTCAGTATACTAAGTTCACTGTTCAATCTTTAAAAATTATAATATAAAATACACTAAAATGAGATAAAATCACATTAGGATGTTGAAAAAAATAAAAAAGTGTATATAATAGATAGTAGAGAAAGGTAAGGTAGAGTTTATGTTAATTCAATTTAATTTCAAAAACTTCAAGTCATTTAGGGAAGAGGCTACTTTGGATTTGTCTGCAACGAAGATAACTGAATTCACAGACCGGGTAGTGACTGTTGGGAGCGAGAAGATTTTGACAGTTGCCGCCATTTATGGTGCAAACGCAAGCGGAAAGTCTAATATTTACAATGCTTTTGAGTATATGTCTGAATATGTGGTAAATTCTTTTAAGTATGGGGATGAAGATGAAAAGTTTGAAGAATTCAGACCTACGCCTTTTTTGTTTGATTCTACATCCGCAGATGCGGAATCTAGCTTTGAGGTATATTTTACGTTGCCCGGAGATAAATCTGAGAGATGCTATAACTATGGTTTTTGTGTCAATAAGGAAGGAGTAACCGAAGAGTGGCTTAATTCTAAAGCAAAGACAGCTAGAAAGTATAGTACTGTATTTTATCGTGGAACCACAGATGAAGAACTTGATTTGTCTGGTTTCCCTAAGAACAGCAGGGATAATATTCAAATAGCATTGGAAAAGCAGGTACTTATTATTTCCCTGGGAGCAAAGTTAAAGATTAGTAAGTGTAAGCAAATCAGAGATTGGTTTCTTGCAAACGAGTTTGCTGATTTTGGTGATCCTTTTACCAACTTCTTTATGTCCCATAGATTGCCAAAGGGATTTGTAGAAGATAAGAATGTACAGCAGAAGGTTGTAGAATATTTTGCATCGTTTGATGAACATATCAAGGATTTCAGAATTGAGAAGGTTCCTCAGGAAGCAGAAAACATGGAGGAAAGATATAAAATTAATGCGCTTCATAAGATGATTGATTCTGATGAAATGGCAGAACTTCCTTTTGGTGTGGAGTCTGCCGGAACTTTGAAGATGTTTGCATTATATCCGGAATTACAGGAAGTATTGGAAAAGGGTAGTGTATTCTTTATTGATGAGTTAAATGCCCGTTTGCATCCGTTATTAGTTAGGAATTTTCTTCTTACATTTTTAAATCCAGAAATTAATATTAATCATGCACAAATTGTTTTTACAACGCATGATACATGGCAGTTATCTAATCAGTTGTTACGACGTGATGAAATTTGGTTTGTGGAAAAGGATGAAAGGGGTGTGTCCACTCTTTATTCTCTTGCTGACTTCGTGGATGAAGATGGTTCCCGTATTCGTAAGGATGAAAGTTATGAGAAGAATTATCTGATTGGAAAGTATGGTGCAATTCCTACCTTAAAGAATATTGATGTTTTTAAGGAGGATTGAGTATGGCGAAAAAGGACAGAACAGGTAATAGAAAAACGAGAGACCAAAGAAAACAATTCAAAACACCGGAATTAGGCTACTACTTGATTGTGACTGATACAGAAGCTACGGAACGCTGCTTTTTTACCGGTCTACATCAGGCAATGCCGAAAGATGTAAGAAACAAGCTTGTAATAAAAGTGATAGAAACTAAGACACGTACTATGATTGATAAGTGTATGGAACTTATGGCTTACGATGCACAATATCGTATAACTTGGATTGTGTTTGATAAAGATCAAGTACAGGGATTTGATGATATTATTGCAGAAGCAGTGAATAAAGGAATACATGTAGGATGGTCCAATCCGTGTTTTGAGATATGGATGTATGCTTATTTTGGTTCTATGCCGGCAATCCAAGATTCCTGGACTTGTTGTTCGGATTTTGGACGAGTGTATGAAAACAAGACTGGGCAGAAGTATTCTAAGGCTGATGAGCAGATGTATGGGAAATTAAGTAAAGCTGGTGACGAAGAGAAGGCAATTCAGATAGCACAGTATAAGCTGGAACAATGTATTAGGGAGGGTAAAACCAAACCATCGGAGATGTGTCCGTGTACAACAGTGCATGAGTTGGTGGGAGAAATTAATGGTAAAGTAAGTTTATAGTGGAGGTATATATGTATATTTCAGATGTGAAAATTGAGAACTTTAGGGGAATCGGAAAAGAAACAACATTTAAATTTAATCCCGGAATAACAGTTTTAGTTGGAGAAAATGATTCAGGAAAATCTACAGTAATAGATGCTATACGATATGTTTTAGGAACAACAGATCAGAATTGGTATAAGGTTGAAATTTCTGATTATCACAATGAAGATACAGGAGATGAAATTCGTATATCTATAGGCTTTTCAGATTTATCGTTGAAAGAAAAGGCTGCATTTATGGAATGCTTGACATATACAAAAACTGGCGAAAAGTTATACTTGAATTGGACGGCAAAATACATGAAAAATGTAAAGCCTAATAGAACATTAGTTAATTTGACATGTGGAAAGAATGGTGATGTGTCAGCACCTTCGCCTGAAGCAAGGGAATTATTAAGAGTAACTTATTTGAAACCTTTAAGAGATGCAAATGCTCAAATGAGAGCTGGTAGAAATTCACGATTGGCTCAGATTATGAGTAGTATATCTGGATTAAATACGGGAATTGATAAATACAATTCTGGTGTTGATGTTAACGAGTTGTCATTGTCAGGATTATTTGATTTATCTAATTATTTACTAGCTAACCATGAACGGATAAAGCAAGTAAATGATAATATAAATAAGATATTAAAACAAAAAATGATGTTGAATGGTGATACATTGGACACAGAAATTGTTGTTTCGGGTTTAGGTAATACAGAGGAGAGAAAAGTATATTCTTTATTGGAAAAATTGGATTTACAAGTGCATAATGAGAATTCAAATAATTATGGTAATGTTGGTTTGGGTACGAGTAATTTGCTGAGCATGGCGTGTGAAATGCTGTTAAATAGTGATAGTGAAAATAGTTCTTTTATGTTAATTGAAGAGCCAGAAGCACATATACATGCACAACGACAATTAAAAATGATGCAATCATTACAAGGTGGAAAGAAAAATCAACAAATAATTATGACAACGCATTCATTGATGTTAACATCGGTGGTTGAATTAAAAAATTTAATTCTATTACAAGAACACAAAGCTTATCCAATGGGAAAAGAATATACTCTCTTAGATGATAATGATTACAAGTATTTGGAGAGATATTTAGATGCAACTAAATCAAATTTGTTCTTTGCAAAAGGTGTATTAATAGTTGAGGGACCAGGAGAAGAATTGTTGTTACCTTCAATAGCGAAATTGATAGGAAGAAAATTGACCGATTATGGAGTTTCAATCGTTGATGTAAAAAGTACAGGATTAATGAGATATGCAAAGATATTTCAAAGAAAAAATGATGATTGGCTGAAGCTGCCTGTGGCATGTATTACAGATAGAGATATTCTTCCAGACTGTGCACCAGCGATATGTATAAAAACTGATTATAGCGATAAAGCAAAATGGCCTAAGAGTCGTAAATGGAAAGTAGAATCGGAAATAACTGATAAGAAAGCTTGTTTAGATGAAATAAAGAACAAATCAGAAGGGCAGTATGTGAAAGTCTACATTCCTGAACAATGGACACTTGAGTATGAATTGGCTCTATCAGGTTTGGCAGTGGATATGTTAAATGTTATTGCTGAAATGAGAGCTACGGAAGAATCAAATAAGGAAGAATTAATAGAAAAATATACTGGTAAATATGCTACATATAACACGGATGAAGAGAAAGCATCATATGTATATTCTTTTTTTAGAAAGAAATATATATCAAAAGCAGAATTCGCACAATACTTTTCCATTTATATAGAAGAGAAATATGCGAGTAAAGCAGCAAATGAAATGGAAAAAATTTTCCCGTGTTATTTGATTGATGCAATAAAATATGTTACTTCTACATTAACTGTATAGAGGTGTTTTGTTATGAGTGGAATTGATATTGTAATTTCTGACGAAGATATTGAATGGGTTAAGAATATTATGCCAGATATAGAATTTGACGAATGTCGAATAAATATTCTGAAAAATATGTCTGGCACAGATGTGCATGCTTGCCCCGGAAGTGGAAAGACAACCTTGTTAGTGGCGAAGCTTGCAATACTGGCAAAAAAATGGAATGAGGAAGGTAGAGGAATCTGCGTTTTATCTCATACAAATGTTGCAAGAGAAGAAATTCAAGAACGTTTAGGTACATCGGATATTGGTAAAAAGTTGTTATCGTATCCACATTTCATAGGCACATTTCAGTCATTTATTGATACATTTATTTCAATACCGATACTTAGAAGTTGTGGTATTCCAGTGAATATTGTGGATACGGAATTTGTAACGGAACGTAGGTGGAATAGTATATATACAAAAGGGTGGCTAGAGCGTAATGGAAAAGATAAAAAGGTATGTGATCCTGTAAAATTGCCCTGTGAATTTAATGTGTCATGCAGTAAAACAAGTCCTACATATAAGGCACTAATTAAGGTTACGATGGATTCTCGACAACGAGGAGAATTCACATTCAATGAAATGGAAATGTATTCTTTTTATGGACTGGAGAAGAAACCGGTTATACGAGAAATATTTCAACAGAGATTTCCTATTATGTTTATAGATGAAGCACAGGATACAAAAAACAAAATTTGGGATTTGATAAATAGACTGTATGAAGAAGCTCCTGAAAATGTATTTTATCAAGCATATGGAGATAGTAATCAAGCCTGTCTCTTATACACATCTCCGAGCCCACGAGACAGGCAGAAATCTC
>ERZ1026916.1126-NODE-1126-length-14751-cov-6.684268_pt1 | contig 14751 bp, 15 predicted proteins | sample MGYA00519465_ERZ1026916 | MGnify/ENA primary metagenome ERZ1026916 (study PRJEB26926, sample SAMN06164880) | human gut metagenome | biome: ENVO:00009003; feature: ENVO:2100002; material: ENVO:00002003 | host: Homo sapiens | place: USA | collected 2012 ... | reverse complement strand
GCCTCGGCATCTGGGGAGCGATCAACCTGCTGGAAGGCTACGGCAACGACAACCCTGGTGCCAATGCTTATGTACGGTAAAGAAGCAAACTGCAAAACACAAAGTACAGTCACCCACCGCTATTCCGTAAAGCTGAAAGGCGTTTAATGTAGGCAAGGAAATTGTAACTTTTTGGCAAATGTCAATAGGTTAGCGCAAGATTTTTTATAAAAATTTTTGTGAGTTCAACTACCCGCCCATAATGCCCGCCAGAGCTGCGTCAAACAGGGTTTGACTGTTGCTCCAGCCCAGCATTTTGCGTGGGTATAGGTTTAGCCATTTGGCGACATTATCAAATTCATCCTCGGTGATGTTGTCAAAATTCGTACCTTTGGGAAAGTGGCGGCGCAGCATTTGGTTTTGTTTTTCATTACTGCCACGCTCTTGTGGGTTTGACGGGTGGCAGTAATAGCAGATTGTACGCTTACCGCCAAATATAGATCGCTCCATGCCCTCACAGTCTGCAAACTCGCTGCCGTTGTCCATCGTGATGGATTTGAAAACGTGCTTGAAATAATCCCCAAATTTACGCTCCAGCCTGTCCAACGCAGAAACCACGCTTTCTGTTGTTTTATCAGGTATCTTGATCATAATCTCCTCCCGCGTCTGCCGTTCCGTCAACACCAGCGCATTGCTTTTACTGCCCCGGCACCCGTCCACCAAATCCTGCTCCCAGTGTCCAAACTCGCTGCGGTCATTTATGCGGTCGGGGCGCCGTTCGATGCTCTCGCCACGGGACGGGCGCGCAGCTCGGACTTTCTTTGTTTTTCGGTGGTTGCGCCGTTTTCCTCGGAACGGCAGATCGCTGTTAGTGATCCGCAAAAACACACCTTGATCAATATACTTGTATAGAGTAGCGCGGCAAATGGTCACACTGAATTGCAGATCAGGATTATTTGCTATCTCTGCCAGCACAGCGCAGGGGCTGTATTTTTCATCAGCAATTTTGTGTTCAACATAAGCAGCAAAAGCGTGATCATTTCCAATTTTCAGCGGTGCGCCTTTGGCGGTTTTGTTGTAGTCATACCGCGCCTGCGCACCCTCTGGGTTATAGCGCACCTCGGTGGTGAGGTCGCTGTTCAGATGCGTGTAGGTGGCGCGGCGCAGCTCCCGGCTGATCGTGCTTTCGCTGACGTGGAGGGCGCGGGCAATTTCAACCTGTTTTTTACCATCCCTTTTCATTTTATCGATCTTGAGCCGGTCATGCCAAGTCAGGTGCTTATACCCTTTGCTCATACTCAAACCCTCCCGCTGTGCTTGTAGAATAAAAAAGGGCGGGGGCTATTTTTGCCCCCGCCTGTCTTTGCGCCAGTCTATATACTTGCCTGTCTTAATTCGCCCATCGGGGTACGGCTCGTTTTCGTCTATGATCCAGTTTCGGGCGATTTTTACAGCCGTTTTGAAACCTCCCCGCGCTGCCATTTTCCGGGCGGCAACGTGGCTCTTGCCGTGCAGGGCTGCATATTCGGATAATGAGATCATGGGCGGCACCTCCTTGTTGTCTGCATTATATATCTTTATAGATACATTGTCAAGATAAAAATAGCCACGGAGCAAAATAAAATTGCCCCGTGGCTGTTCTTTCGTTATACGGGTTTGAGCGCCTGCGGCAATTTATGCACGGCCGCCTCGATCATGTTCTCAATAGCCGCCATGTCCACAGTGTAGCCTTTCTGGGAAAGAAACTCCAAAACATAGGCTTTCTTTTCTGCGCCGCGCCCGGTGCCTGCATAAATCTGCTCGGCAGCGTTGACGGCGATCTCCACCCATGTGGACACCTCGGCCAGCTTTTCCGCGCTGACTTTCCGCTTGAGCCACGGGATGACAAAAGCGGTGACCAGAGCAACGATCAAGGCGATGACCGCCTGCACCAGTGCTGTTAAATCGATAGTCATTTTAACCTGCTCCTCCTGTTTCGTCAGTAGTCACGATGGGTAAATCCACCGTGCTGTCAGTCGTTCCCTCCGTGGGTGTGTCGAGCTTTTCCTTTTTCTTGATCCTTGCTGTTATCACCTCCATAACGCGCTTTAGGAGCATCCCGCCGCATTCGATACCCACAACGGTGAAATAGTATTGAATGAGGACGGTCTGCTCCTGCCGGGTAATAAGGAAAGAAACATACTGCGCGGCGGTGAAAATCGCGGTTGTGATCGCTATGATCAGCAGCGCCCGCGTTGCAAAATGTTCATTCCACTTTGCCGCCTTTTTGGACTTCTTCATGCCGCGCACCTGCCTTTACCGCTTTGTGCAGTAGTCAAGACTGATCCAGCCTGCGCCGGACTTGAGCCTGCCCCAGCCCTTTGTGCTGCCTATGCCGGTGCGCACCTCCATGATGGTGTACACCCCTTTGTTTCGGATAGCACCCACGGCGGCGTAGTTTGTGCCGGGGCCTTTGCGAATATTCAGGGTGTTAGCTGTCACCTTTACAAGAAACGGCACCTCTGCGGTCACCGTGGGGGTCGCAGGCGTGACTGGAGCGGCGCTGCCCATTGTTTTTTGCACGTCCGCTCTAAACGTGTCCATGCTCTTGCCATGTTTGGGGAACCAGTGCATCACGTCCCCGTGGTTGCTGGCAATGCCGAGGGCGTGGCCCTCGCTGTGGCAGATCAGGCTGGGCTTTTCAGGTTTGATGCCGTAGGTCTTGCAAAGCATAGCGCACAGCTGCACCGCCTCCTGATACACGGCATTAAAATACGAGGCATCGGTCAAACCGTCCTCGCAGATTTCAAAGCCGATATATCCCAGCCGGTTGGCGTTGCCCTTTGATCCGCTGCCGCTGTGCCAGCCCACCATATCCCACGGCAGTGTCTGGTAGGTGGCGATGCTGCCGTCTGCCATTTTGCCAATGAATGCGTGGACGCACACCTGCCTGTCCATTGGCTGGTTCCAGTGGTTATTGTACTGGTTTTTGCCCAGCAGCCCATCATCGGGGCCAACATAGCGTTTGAGGTTGGGGTTGTTCGCCCCAGTGCTGTGTACCATAATGCCTTTTGGGGTCATCTTTGCGCCCGCAATATAGCAGGCGTTTTTCGTGAGAAATAGCTGATGCAGGTTCAATTTTCCCGCCTCCTGTTTTGCTGGGGCGCTGGCGGTGGTGTAGTCCACATCGCGCAGCTTGCCCCAGTTAGTGAAATTCCGCTGGGAGAGCTTTGTACGCACACAGCCGTACTCCGTCCCCCGAAACTCGATCACATAGCCGCCGCCCTCATAAATGCCGATATGACCATCCCGCCACACGCACAAGCCCGGCGTTTCGGGGATGGTCTTAATCGGGCCTTTGTCGGTGCATTGGCTGTAAAAGGTGTTTGCGGTGCGGTCGCCATAGCCGGGGACATATTCACGGATGGCTGACACGATGCCCCCGGAGCAGTCGGCAGCTCTGCGTCCGATCCACTGCTTGCAGTCCTCTGTCCAGTATGTGGCGGGGTCGCGCCATTTGGACGTGCTGCGCTTTCGGGCCTTGTAGCGGTCTGCCATTGCCTGTGTGTATAGCTCACCATTAAGGCTCCAGACGTAGCCCCATTTTTCAGCGTAGTAGCGTTGAAAACAGCTCACCAGCTGCTTTGCTGTGATAGTTGCCATTGCTCCCTCCTTTAGCTGCCTTTGGTAATTTCCTCTGCCGCCGTACTGTTGATAAAATCCCAGTAGGCTTTTTGCGCCTTGTCTGCGCTTTCGCGGGCATCTTTCATTTCCCCGTTGAATTTCTTTTGCTCCACCGCCAGCGCGGTGGCGATGCCCAGCTTGACATTTGCACTCATGAGCTGCATGGACAGACGGCTTTCCTGCGCCCGGATTTTTGCGTGCGCGTCCTGCTCGTCATCGCGGCTTTTTCGGCGTCTGCTGTCACGGGCGAAAAGCCCAGTAAACACTGCAACGAGGATTGCAGACAAGGCGCTGATCAGCGTGTTAATATCGATCTGCATATTACTTAAATCCTCCCTCGATACCAGAAATATAGCCGCCATTATCGGCAGAGCCGCGCTGAATGTTGATGCGGAAATTGATGCCCCAAAGTCCTGCGGTGTTGGTCTTGTTCTGGAAAACATAATTGCGCCCAGACTGAATAGAGGACTTGATGCTTTCCCATGCTGGGGTGGCGTCATAGGCATTGTTGCAGACCTCTGCCGTCCAGATGGCATCTTCGGGGATGCTGCCGAGGATCGCCAGCCGCATGGCGGTGGGCATTGTGTCGGCAGACAGGGGCGCGGACAGCGTGACAGAGCAGCTATGCACCTTTTTGGTGAAAGTGATCTGCACCGGCGTGGCGGGTGAGCTGCCGTCTGTGGCTTCAATGTCCAGCGTGTGCGGGCCGTTGAGGATAGTCTGCCAATTAGCGGGCAGCACCGCCTGAAATTGCTGGTAAGCGCCGAGGGTGGGCGCATACGTCCGTTTCACAACGCTGTCCATTTTTTCTGTGGCGGTCACTGCGTTGCCGTCTGCGTCCGTCACCGAGTAGGTAACATTAAAGCCCTCGGTTTTATCCCCCAAGCTGGTGCTACCGCTGTAATTGATAACAGGCGGGGTATTCACAACGATATAGCCATTATCATCAACACCGAGGGAGGAGGGGAGAGTGAAAGCGGGGCGGGCGCCGAAGGTGCTGGTGCAGTTGTAGTAGTCCAGCCTGCCGCCAGCGTTCAAGTCCCACGCGTGGGCGGCGCTGCTCGTGTACGGGGAGCGCGTCCACTGCACTTTTGCGGTGCCTGCGCTGTCCGTTGCGATCTTCAACGTGGCGGCATTTGCGAGGGCCGTGCCCTCCGCATTCAAATACGAGTGCGTCTGCCCCAGCTCGGTGGCAGATACGGCAAAAACCTTGCGGGCCAAACTGCTCAAAGTTGTGTTGCCGTTGCCGGGTGTATAAGGGATTGTGACCGCAGCAATTTGCTCTCTGACATCAGCCTCAATGCTGTTGTAGTAGCCCCCGTTGAACCACGCATCAAGGGTGCAGGTGGCATATGCGTTCACGTTGGAGCTGTGCCATTGCCGATCACTGTGGGTATAGCGCCGCAGGAGCAGGGTGCGCCCGCTGGTGTAGGCGTTGTGACGCACCACATAAAAGTCCTGCGCCACGTTGTTTTCCTTAATCTTGACGATGCTCATCAATGCCTTTGAGCCTAATTGTGTTACTGCCATTTGATCTCCTCCTTTAGAATGTTTTGTACTTGCTGCCAGACCTCGCGCCGCAGCTGCCATGTATCACCGTGTGCAGCGTGGGCGTTCCACGCCTGCCAGCTTTCCAAAATCTTCTCGCGCGTTATTTCACCGGCAGGATATGCTTTTTCCCAGCGGCGCAGCTTTGCCCGCATCTTTTTAATGCTGGAGCGCCGCAACTTGCGGATCACTTTGCCGCTGGCAGACAAATAAGTGTGAAAACCCAGAAAGTTGATCCCGTTTTTCAATGGGAAAATATGAGTTTTCTCGTTTAATTCCAGCCCTACCACCTCCATAAAAGCGTTGATCTCCCGCAAGCAATAGCGCAAATACTCCTTGTCAGGGGAAATAAGAAAGAAGTCATCCATGTAACGCCCGTAATAGCGGACACGGAGGACTTCTTTCACATAATGGTCAAACCGATCAAGGAACAGGAGCGCAAACAGCTGGGAGGTTTGATACCCCAGCGGTAGCCCCTCGGTGCTGTCGATATAGTTACACAGCATGGCGTAGATTTTCGGCTCAAAATCCAGTTTCAGCAGCACCGCTTTGAGCCTGTCATGATCTATGCTGGCAAAGAATTTACGCACGTCACATTTCAGTATCCACCCATCAGCGGTGCGGTTTTTGTTCCAGTAGCTGACGAGAAACCGCTTGAGCCAGTCCAGGCCGCAATGTGTGCCCTTGCCGCGCTGGGAGGCGTAGTTGTCCTTAATAAAGCTGTGGGTGATCCTGTCATACACCAGATTATCAACGAGGGCATGTTGCACCACTTTGTCAACGAATGCCGGAGCTTGCACCAGCCGCTCCTTTGGTTCGTAGACATAGAACAACTGAAACGGGCCAGGCCTATATTGCTGTGTGCGCAGGATATACTCAAGGTTTGAAATATTCTCCAGCGCATGGGCCTCATATTTTGCGGTGGAGGCTTTACTGCGTTTCCCGCGCCGTGCGGCTAAATAAGCCCTATACAGCACGGGAAATGTAAAGATTTCCTCGTATGTCATAGGAATGACTCCCACCTCCTTTGCAGCGAGTCATAGATGCACCGTGGCGGCCAGCTGGGGCGAGGTGGTAGCCGTTTGGCGGCCCGCCTGCTGATCTTGCCAGCGGCCGGGCATCAGTGCAATGTGTTTGCCCTTTCGGGCTGGGTATGGCTCCCTTTCGTGTGTGGTGGCGCGGCTTTCGGCGGGTGCCTACTCGGTCTGGCCTGTCCACGAGAGCGGGGCGGGCGCCGTAGGTGTTGGTGCAGTTGTTGTAGTCCAGACTGCCGCCAGCGTTCAAGTACCACGCGTGGGCGGTGCTGCTCGTGTACGGGGAGGTAGAGGCAGTAAGAGGTAAAATACAGAACCATACCCAAATACCACGGCATGGAGCCGTTGTATCCATTAAGTTATCCGCTTTAGGATTTCAGCAAAGTGGGCGATTTCTGCCGCCCGCTGTGCATCCCGCAGCAGAGCCGCGCGGTTGCCATCTGCTTTACGCCACGCAAACACCGGGCGTTTCACCCCTGTGACCTGCTCTGTCCAGTAATGGCACTGATCAGGTGTGATATACCCGCGCTGGAGGGACAGGTCAATAAGGTGCAGCATCAGCTCACACTTTTGCATAACCGTGTCCAGCGCCCGCAGACGGTCATCAAACTGGGTTTCAAAGTAATAATCATTCGCAGCCTGCACCTGCTCCAGAATAGACAGAGCCGCATCCCGCAGAGCCTTGCAATAGTGAAAAGTCTGGCTCTTTGGAAAATGCGGCTTATCATCTTTAGTTTTGGTCTGGGTGCGCTGCATGGTGTAGTCCAGCAAGTCCTTTGCTTTCGGGATCGCCTGATACCCAGCCATTAAAACTCGATCCTCCCAAGCGTATTATTCCACACGCCGGTGACAACCTTGCCCTCCAGCGTGGTGAATGTGGCGGTAAAGGGGTTGGTATCGATGGCGGGGCCGATGATGATTTCAAGCTCGGCAACCTCGGCCTCCAGATCAGCAATGCGCTGGCGGGTATTACCGTGCGCGCCGGGGTTGGTGTTATGCGCCTCTATCGCCTCGGCAAGCAGCTGATCGGAAATTGCTTTGGTGTAGAACGTATCAGGCAGCGCATCGATCTCATTTTGCAGATGCCCCGCCACTTCCTCGTCAAGAATGCCCCGGATGGTTTCAAACCACGCCTGAAAGTCTGCCTGTGCGGTTTGCTCATAGGTGGTCATGCGCAGCGCGTAGTCATCAAAAACCTGCTGCGCATTTTCACCATGCACAGCCATATCAGCCGCATACTGCGTGTAAAGGTCTGCAACCATTGTTTGATACTGCTGGTAATAGCTTTGCGCCTCGGCGGTGAAATTCGCCAGCCAGCTGGCCCACTGGGCTTGCAGCTGCTGGGTGGGGATACCGGTCACGCCGTCCCGCATAATGCCGCAGTAGTCCTCATTCAGCCGCTGGTCAGTGATATTGATCTGTCCAATGGCGGTGGCACCCGCAGCCACTGAAATAGTGGCAACGTAAATTTCATCATAGTCAAGATCACGCGTGGGCGGCGTAATGGTGGGCGGCTGCGGGGAGTAGCTGCCCTTTTTTATAACGATTTCAGCCCGGTTTTGGTTTTTATCCAGACGGACGCACACCGCATCAATACGGGCCAAAGAGCCGTCCGCTGTGTCCACGGTCAGCACGGTGGAGTTGCTCTCAAAGGCGTTGACGCCCCAGAATTGCCCCGCCTTGAGCCATGCAAGGCCGGGGCTGACGGTAACGGTCATGTCATCGTTGGCAGTCACAGCATAGTGACCATCGGCGGCGAAAACACCCCGTGTGCGGGTGCCGCACCATGCGCCGAGTGCGTTTGCCTCATATTCGGTGTTGTCTAAAGGAAAACAGATCATATTATGCCTCCTTTTCTGCGGGTGCGGGGCCAACCAGCCGCCATCCGCTGTGACCGGGTCTGTCCATATTGTTGTCTTTCAGGCTGATCCAGTGTTCATTGTTGTGGCTCACCCTATCATCCAGCGCATAGGCATCAATTTCAGCCTGCGGCTGTATCCAGCGCGGCCAGAGCAGCGTCCCGGCGTTCCACACGTCTGCAACCTGCTTTTTGGCTGAATGCTCAAGGCTTGCCGCCTTGCTGGGGGTACGGATGCCGCAGACCTTGCACTGCGCAAAAATGCGTGTGCCGTTGCTTTCCAGCAAAAACTCACCATCGCCGCCGCACCTGCATTTGTCCAGATAAATTTCATCCATGCGTTATTCCTCCAATTCAAACTCGCTCAAAAGGGCGATTATTTTGTTACCGTCCCGCTCGTACACCATTGTGACCGAGGATATACGGGCAGAGGCGTATATTCCATACTCCGGCAGCTTTATGGGCATACGGTCGCCCAGAAAGTAGTCAGAACCATAGAGGATGTTGTTCTGCACGATGGTGCAGGTAATGGAAAAGGTGCGTAAGCACTCAGCCAGCTTTTCCCGTCCGCGCACGTCCAGAATGGCGTAGTATTCCGCATCCGTATAGGTGCGGGTTTCGTAGGTATAGATCGGGTTGCCGTACTCATCATATTCGCCCGTAGGCGTTGCCACTTGATACTCCCTTTGCAGGTCGCGGGCATCCACATACAGCTCCCGGCGATTTTCCCCGGACACGTTGCCGAGGGACACAATGCGCACCTCGCGCGCTGCGCCCACATCGGCGCCAGCCACCACGGCCACATTTTTATAGTCCGTGGTGCCGGAGGTCACAGACACATTTTGAATGTTGCCCACGTCTGTGCCAAAGTACCCCACATAGCCGGGGTTCAGCTCGTTGGAGCGGTCAATGCCCTTGTAGACTTTGAAAACCTCCTCCCCGGTTTCGGGGTCAAAGTGCACCGTAAAACCCAACCCGGATACCTCGGCCAGTTTCTTTTCAGCGTCCAGCACCGATCCCCATGTGATCTCCATGTCGGTGCGCTCGGTGAAACCCTCCGCGCTGCCCACGGCAATGGGCAGATCACGGCGGTTTTTGCTGTAAATGGCATACATGGCCGTTTCCACAACGGTGGCTTGCTCGGTTGCCATTATAACCCGGTCAGAAAGCAACTCCGAGGTAATGTCAGCGCGGACGGTGATCAACTCCTCCGCATCGGTCTGAACGAGGTCAACATGGCAAATGCGCGCCACAGTGTTGGTGTCGGTGTTGTATATGCGGTTGCCCTCGATCAACATGGCGTAGTTGTCCTGCGTAGCCTGTGCGTCAATTTTAACCTCGCCGGGGGACTGGTAATTTTCCAGCCACTGCACCGCATCGTCATGCTGTAACACACCGATACGCTCACGAGCAGCATTGTAGATATAGAAATTAGACACCAGATTTCACCCCCTGCGGCGCTTCAATGCGGACGCCCAGCCCCTCACGATTTACGGCGTTGATCCGCAGCAGGTTGGAGCCGGGGTGCAGCGTCATGGACAGGTCACTGTCCACAGACAGGTATTTGAAACCGTTGGACACCTCGCCCGCTGCGCTGGTGCAAACCACGCCCTTTTGCCCGTAGATCGTGGAAACGGAAACCCGCTCCCCGGCGATCATGGACTTGCGGATTAGTATGCGCTTGCCCGTGTCCACATGGAACAGCTCCGGGTTGTCCAGCGCGGCGCGCGCGGTGAATGTAACCCGAAACTCCACCGGCGCATTGCCCCGGTTTTCGATAGTGGCAAAATAGCTGTCACTGTATCGGCTGATCCACCATGAGCCGCCTGTGTTAAAGGGAAATTTGAACATGGCAACCAACCCGGCAATTTGCGTGGCGTAGGAGGCTGTGGTGCGCCAGTAGGGATAGGCCGCCCGCAGCCGCGTCTGGAAAAACTGCACTCCATTGCCGGGGGTGATTTCCGGGGTTTTCTCCGGCACCACATCCAAATACCATGACTCGCTGCCCTGCTTGATGGTCAGCGTGGCAGGTATCTGTGGGGCAATGATATTGAGGACGCGTTCACGGGCGGGGGCGATAGGCTCAAATATAGCCCCGTCCATTGTGAAAGAGCGGGGTCGCACGTTCTGGCTGGTGATGCTGGAGCCCACCTGCATTGTGCTGCGGGACTCTGCAATGTCAATTTCCACGCTGCTCATGCCGTCCACGTCCGTGATCCACATTTGCCCGTCATACTGAAAAATCAGCTTGCCGATGGCGTTCTCATAAATAAAAATTGTGTTTTCGTTCATGCTATACCTCCTTATGGCAGCTGCCAGCGTGAACGGCGCAGCAAGTCCTGCCCCTCTCTGGTCATTTCAGACGGGGAAAGAGGTTTGGGTGTGGTGATGTTCTGGGTCAGGCTGGTAACGTACCTTGCGCCGCCTCCAGCGCCCGCATAGGCAAGCTGCGGCACAAGGGTGGAGCCGCCCAGCGAGGTGTGGTCTGTGACCGCCCTCATGCGCTCCACAAGCGCGTCTGCCACGTCTGGGGAAACAGTCAGGCGCTCGGCAATGCCGTCCGCTATGCTTTCTGCCTCACGGTACAGCATTCCGCTCATGCCGTCCATCCCCACATAAATGCCCATCATGACGTTCTCAAATAGCCGGATCATAACGCGGGAGGGGGAATTGACATCAAGGGCCTCGGCCATAATGCTGGCGATCCTGTTGGCGATTTCACGCGCCTTTGCGTACAGGGAGGGCGCCTTTCTGTCCATAGCGTAACCGATACCATCCATCATGTTCTCGGCAACGCTCGCCGCCCCGGGAACCATAGGCTGAAAGCCGCTCACCACGCTGTTTGCGGCGGCGGTGGCCGAGGAGCGCACAGTGGCGGTGCGGGAAACGATGTTGCTGTTAATATTCGTCATCATTTGCATGGTGACGTTGGCCGCCTGCGTTTTCATGGTGTTTAGGGCAGTTATAGCCCCGTTCCCCATACTGGTAACGGAGGCTCTCACGGTGTTGGCGCGAGAAACTACAGCGCTGTTAATGTCCGTCATCATCTGGGTGGCGATAGTGACGGACTGTGTTTTCATGGTGCGCAGGGCGGTCTGTACCGCTGTGCTCATACTGGTGATCGCAGACGTAACCTTGCCGGTGTTGCTTTGGATCGCAGAGGTTATATTCTGCATGGCTCCGTTCACGTCCGCGCTGTTCAGCCCGTCCACGATGTCGGCGGCGATGTTCTGCCCCACTTCGGAAAAGTCCACCGCCTCGGCTGCCGCTTTTGCGCCCTCCATCTGGTCTGTTACGGCAGTGGTCAGGGCGGTGTTTTCAGCAACCTGCTGGGCTGATGTATCAATAGCGGAGGATGGTGCGCCTACAAAGCTGGGATCGTTCCAGTTTTCAACGGCAAACCCCGTGGCCTCGTCTATCTTTACACCAAAGGTTTCACGGTATTGGTCAAGCAACTCGGCGCTGCCCAGTATTTCCTGCATGGCGCTGGTAGCCTCTGGGCCAAGTTTTGCAAATTCCTCCGCAGCGGTGGGGCCAAGCTGCCGGGTGATTTCCTCCATCGCGGTTTCCCATTCAGCATACCGCGCCTTGTTGTTCTGGAGGATTTCCAGCATTTCCTGCGCAGACTTGTCATATTCGCCGGGGATTTCCTTAAAAGAGTTTACAACCCCCTCGGTGCGCGCTTTAATGGACTCCTCATATTCTGCCCATGCCGCGTCCTGCTGGTCGCTCCATTCCTGCATGGACAGGCCCATGTTGTCCATTTCAGCTTTGATAGCCTCGGCAGTGGTTCCCCATTTAGCGGCGAGATCATCAAGGCTTAACCCCTCTTTGGTGTGGGTATCCTCCATGTGCTGGGCAAAGTCATCAAGGCTCATGCCCCATTCATCCATGTGGGCCAGCACTTCATCTGTGGTCAGGCCCCATTGGTTTGCCACACCTTGCAGGCTCTGGCCCTCGCTGGTGAACATTTCCGCTTTCTTTGCAGACCAGTCTGCCATTGACAGGCCCTGCTCCTGCATTTCAGCGAGAATTTGATCCGTTGTCATGCCGTACAGGTCAGCAAGCCGGTTGAGGTTGCGCCCCTCGGCATCCAGCGCGCCGTTTACCGCCTCAAAAGCGTTTACCTGTGCGGTGGCGCTTTCTTTCGCAGCCGTGTTAATGGCGGCGTGTGCGGCCTGCACGTCTGCCGCCAGTTCCTGCTCCGTTTCCCCGTATTCCTTGAGGAGGTCGTTACTGCGGTTTACTAGATCGTTGTATTCGCCCTGTGTAATAACCTTGTCTGCCAGCTGCTGGGCGAGGACTTCCTGCCGTGCTTCCTCCGCACGGATTTTAGCTTGCAGGTCAAGCTGCTCACTCAGCAGGCGGTTGTATTCGTCCTCCTGCGCTTTGATAACCGCCAGTTCACCCTGCGCCTCGACATACTTTTCCACCTCGTCAATGTTGGCACTTAATTGCCCTGTGGTTTCATCGTAGGTCAGCCCAAGGCCCTCCACAGCCGCGTTAAGCTGATCAACCGTCTGGGCGATGGCCTCATTATTGGAACCGGCAGCATCGTTAGTGTCCATAAGGGTGCGGAGGCTGGATACCAGATCGGCGTTTGCATCTGCCTGTCCTTTGGTTTTCGCAATGGCCTGTTCAGCGGCAGACTGGTCTGCCTCCAGCTGTTCCTCGTATTCTTCATGGGCTTTGGCAAGCTCTTTTATTTCTTCCTTTTGTTTGTTGTACGCCTCTGATCCCCTGCCGAGGCACACAATAAGGGCGATTATGCCCGCAGCAAGGGCTGCCACACCAGCGATAATCAACCCTATGGGGTTTGCCAGCATAGCGGCATTCAGGCCCCATTGCGCGGCTGTGGCGCCGCCCAGCAGGGGAATTGACGCGCCGGTGAGGGCATTGTATATGATAATTGCCGCATTCAGCGGCAACAGTGCGATCATCTTTGCATTTTGGGCCGCATTGTAAGCCCACATTGCTGCCGTAGCACCGGCCGTGGCTGCCGCCTCAGTGCCGAGGATAGCCACATACCCCGCTTTTATAAGCACCAAGCCCTCATAGAAATTTGCAACAAAGGTGTATGCTTTATAGGCTAAAAATGCGGCTCCCACAAGCCCCATAACAGGCAAGAGCGCCTCCATTGCAGATACTACCCCGGATATGACAGTGATCAACGGTGGCAGTATCGCGGACACAAGCTCCGCGCCCGCCTCTATGATCTTGCCAAAACCCTGCGCGATCTTCGTCATTGCCCCTTGCATTTGGGAGCTGGACAGGTTTGTTGTCAGATCGCCCACAAGGGCAATAATGTTGGGCAGCACCTGCGAGGACAGCACATCATTGAACGGCTGGAACATTGCACCTGCTGCCGCTGCTGCGTCATCTTTGAGGGTTGACCATTGCCCGGTCAACGTCTTACTTGCGGCTTCCATACCGTTGTAAAACTTGCCGCCCTCGGAGGTGGCAATAGCAAAAGCCTCTGCAACCATTTCCGCAGAAATGGCGCCCTCCTCCATTTTCTTTTTCAGGTCGGCCATGCTTTCCCCGGTCTGTTCGCTGATAACCTGCAAAGGGTTGAAACCGGCATTGACCATCTGCAATAGGTCTTGCCCCATGAGCCGCCCCGCAGAGGACATCTGCGCAAAAGCAAGCGTCAGGGAGGAAAACTTATCTTTACTGCCGAGGGACACGTCACCGATCTGCCGCAAAATATCCATCGTGCGGTCACTCTCGATACCAAACGCCAGCAGGGTTTGGGTGCCTTGCGCCAAGTCCTCCATACCAAAGGGAGTTTTGGCGGCCATGACTTTTAGAGCTTCAACCTTTTTTATGGCCGCCTCTTGACTACCCAGCATGGTTGTGAAATTGGTGGTGTATTCCTCCATCTGGGCGTTGTAGCCTATGCCCACTTTTCCGATAACGGCGAGGGCGGCGGCAGCGGCGGCGCCTATGGCCGTAAACGCTTTAGAGGCTACACTGGACATTTTTTCTGTGCCTTTCTGAAACCCCTCCGCATCCATTGAGGTATCAAATTTCAAAGTGCCATCGTATGCCATTGCGCTCACCTCCTTTTAAGCATGAAAAAACCACCACCCGACAAGGGTGGTGGTTGGATCGTATTTTCTTGTTTGTGTTTATTTCTTGCCCGCCTGCCAACGGTGGCCGCAATTCAAGCAGGTAATGAATACTTTTTTTGCGCCCGCATTTCCGGCCATTAAGCCAAGCGGCCCAGCAAGAGCAGCGCCTACCACTGCTTTACCAATTCCGAAACCTTTTTGGTTGGCCGTTATGGACGTAGAGCCGCATTTGGGGCAGGTTGGGACAGATGGCGCAGGTTGATGAACCGCCATTGTTTCCATGCGGGCTTTTGCTGCTTCGTTTTCTTGCCGTAGCTGTTCCCGCTTTTTGGCTATGTGCTGGAGCTTTTCATCCTCGCTCATGTCGCACATCGTCACCACTTCCCAGACTTCCACGAGTTTTGCCGGAAACCCGGCCTGTTTTAAGCCGGACTTTTCATAGCAGGCGTTACACACAACCCCGTCTTTCAACTGGCTGCACTTGAAAACACCCACGGACTGTTCACACACCGGGCATATATACGCCATGATTACCCCTCCGCTTTATCAGCCTCCCCCTTTGTAACTGTCTCTTATCCACATCTCCGAGCCCACG
>ERZ1026916.1114-NODE-1114-length-14922-cov-8.456044_pt1 | contig 14922 bp, 10 predicted proteins | sample MGYA00519465_ERZ1026916 | MGnify/ENA primary metagenome ERZ1026916 (study PRJEB26926, sample SAMN06164880) | human gut metagenome | biome: ENVO:00009003; feature: ENVO:2100002; material: ENVO:00002003 | host: Homo sapiens | place: USA | collected 2012 ... | reverse complement strand
GCCTGTCTCGTGGGCTCGGAGATGTGTATAAGAGACAGGTTTCGACTTCTTCTGTTTTGAAGATTTTCTGTAAGTTTACTGTTTTGATCATAATCTTATATTTTATAAAGTTATTCGTTCTTGATTACTTTTGCAGGGTTAATTCGTGCAATTCCCAGAATACGGAATAATACCGTGAGGGCCGTAATAAATGTTATTCCGATGAAAATTCCTGCCCAATATATGATACCGTCATTAAAGAATACAATATATGCTTTTTTCCATATTTGTATGACTATATAAATTAATGGAAATGCAATAATTGCGGAAACAGTCAGCAGTTTTATATAAAGGCGGGCAAACAATAAAATAATCTGTTTCAATCCTGCTCCATTTACCTTCCGGATAGCTACTTCCTTTTGTCTGCGTTCCGTATCCAATGTGATGGTCGAATAAACTCCCAACAAAGTAATGAGCAGGCTGACGATAGAAAAGAATAGAATAATCCCTTTCAATTTATTTTCTATTGCTTGTGCTTCATATATATCTTCCTGCAATGTAGTGACATGAGGATGAATACTTTCCGGGAGTGTTTCTTTCAATGTCTTTTCTATCATTTTTTTTATATCAGCCGTTTCCCCCGGCTCGCATTTCAGATAGCAATGACCTACATAATAATTGAAGTCGCTGGGTAAGAATACAAATCCAGGACTTTGATTATATACATCGGCGATAAAATCGTCACATACACCGCAAATGGTATAGCTTTCCGAGTAATTGTATAAAATAGTTCCTAACAGATCTTTTTTCTGGCGTTCCGCCCATGTTTTGTCTACTACCAAATCCTCTTTGGCTTTTAATGTGTGTCCCGATAGTAAAGGTATGTTCATGAATTGGAAGAAGTTAGTGGAAACATTCATGACATTTACTTCAAAACTGCTTTCCGGGTTAACTTTTTCCATTTGCATCCCAGTACCTGATATACCTTTCAGATAACTGATGTCTGCCAATAATTTGTCTTGTACACCGGAAAATTTGGATATACGTTCTATTAAAGCCAGTTTCTCTTCATTCTTCATAAACATATAATCTATGGAGAAACTTAGTATATTGGCTTTTTCTTTTTCAGTCAATGTGTTGAATAGGGTAGATTCCGTTTTCTCCGCTTGCATATAAAGAGCTACGGTAAATGCGACAAAAACCCAGCATATAAAAAATTGGATACCTAACAGTATATTCCGCATTCCATGTTTATGACGTTTTATCTCACTGCCATGAATCTCTGTCTGGATGGGTGTGTAATGTATGCGCAATACAGTTATAAAGCATAATATCATACATAAAAATAAGATGAATACCATATACTCTGCGGTCTGTATAAACAAGAGGTTCTTTTCAATGATAAGAACGTAATTAAATAAATTGAAATTCAAATAGGGACTGATTATTTCAATCAAGCAGAACGTAAACAAGAAAGCGATGAATGCAATGATGACAGACTGGACAAAGAGTTGGTAAAAAAGTTGCTGGTTTCCACTGCCCATAACTTTGCGTATCCCGTATTCACGGTTACGATTCAAAAAAGTTCCCATAAGAAAATGGAAGAAATTAAGAAGTCCGGTCAGTAAAATCAACAGGCCTACTATCATGGTTATTCCTGCAAAATAAGGAGCAATGGACTTATCCCAAAATTTCTTTCCAAAGGGCGAGGCGGTTATAGCTGTTTCTTCGTCATATATGTGGTGCTTCATATTTATGGAGCGAAAACGGGCTTCTAATTTTCGAGCTGTTTTACCCGGATGTAGCAGGGCAAAACCAAAACCTCCAGTCATATTATTACGACCGTTGAATTGCAATGTTCCTTCACTGTCATTCAAAGTCAGCATGTCCAGTTTCTCAAGAAAACTCAGGCTGGTATTCAGGGGAATATCTTCTATCACGGCTTGAATGGTATAGGCTATGCCTCCAGTACGAGGAGTGGTATCCGGTGCTGTAAAAAGACGTTGTGTCAATATCATACGTTTGCCTATGGGATTTTCTGATTCACCGAAAATCCTTTTTGCTAAAGAGCGGGTCAGTATGATGGCATTGGGGGTGTTGGAGGCTACTTCCCATGATCCCTGTAGTATTCGGGGAGTGAATACTTTCCTAAAAAGAGAGTCTACTTCCATTGTCATCAAATGATCGTATGGCAATTCTTTCCCTTCTTTTATCTCTACGTTGTAACTCCGCTCTCGGGGATAAACGGTAAAGGTAAAATCTTGAACCTCATCGAATCTAAGTTTGCGCAATTCTTCAATCGTTGTTGCCGGAATACCAGAATACAAATCTCCCCGTGTTGTACATAAATTTATGTCTGCTATGAGTTCTTTATTGGAAAAGCAAGAATCTACTTCGCTGATGAACCGGCTACAATAAAGACAGATACTAAAACATAATATCCCGACGGATAGCCCTACGATAGATATCAGATTTTGTATCTTATTTTTTAATAAGTGGCGCATTGCCATTTTTATATAATGCCTTAACATATTTCCGTTGTTTTATAAAATTATTCTGTTTTCATGATTTGTGTCGGATTAATATATGCCGCCTTTTGTATTTGGTATGCTAAGGTGCCCAGTGATATGATTATTACCAACAGCAATGATATGATAAAAATGTCTATACTGACAGGTGCCCTTACTGCAAAATCTTGAGTATAGGTATTTATCAGATAATAAGCCAAAGGAATAGCTATGATAAATGCTATAATTAAAACGGTTATATATTTGCGGAATAACAGTCGGTAAAGGTCTTTGGCACTTGCACCGTTCACTTTACGAATCGCTATTTCCCGATATCGTTGGCGAATGTCAAAAAGAGAAATCCCTAACAGACCAAGACTGGAAATAATAATAGCCATACCTGCAAAAATAGAATAAATAGTGGCTGTTTGGCGGTCTTGTGTATACATCGCTTTGATATCATCTTCCAGGAAAGTATATTCAAAGTCTTCACTTCCATAGACTTTATATTCCAAATTACGTAAGAAATCAATCACTTCTTTCTTTTTACCGGGTGTATAAGCTATCTGATAAAGATCACCACTGAACCGTGCTCCGACAGGATAGATAGTAGGCTTGATTCCTGATGTCAAATGTCCTTCAAAATAATCCTCTACTACTGCAACGATAGGTTGAAGAGAAGCGTTAGCATTAGCCCTTTTTTGATTTTCTTCAATCACTCCAGCGCCATTGATTGAAGTATAGCCTAATGCTTTCAGTGCGGCTTTGTTTACAACAAAAACAGTGCGCCGGTCTTCTTTATTTATATCGGGTATCTCACCTTCAATTACTTTTATATCATATAATTTGAAAAATGCAGGAGTGGCGTAATGAATATTCAGAAACACCTTTTCTCCTTTATTGTTCAGATAATTTGTACCAAAGGTAGGAGTAAGGATATTCTCATAGCTAGGTTCGTACAATTCAATAAAAGGGCATGCATTAAGTTCATTATCCAATTGCATGACACGTTGGCGGCGTTGTTGCATACTTTCATAAGTATAACTGCTAAAATCTTTCGATTCATATACTAAATTTACATTCATTATGTTTTTAGTACGAAAGCCGGGTTCGGTATTTAACAACATTCCAAGTTGTCGATTAAAATAAAGTGATAATACCACTAACAAAAAAGTTATAATATACTGTGCCCCTAGAAAGAACATACGAAAATGTTTGGAATGACTTTGGACACCGATAGAGCGAATGGAAAGAATGGGGGAGGTGTAATTGTATTTAATGTATGGATAAATAGAAGTTATTACTGGTAACAATAATAAAATACTTGCCGAAAGCCATCCGTCGAAAGCCGTATAAGAAAAGTGAATGTCGAACAAATATTCAGTAGGGGCAGACATTATTTCAATAATAAGCCAGGATACTAATAAGGCGCTCAGAACTAGTAATGTATTTTCAATCCATATATTGGCAAACAATGTTTTGCCGCATACACCAAATACTTTCTTCAATCCATATTCTTTTCCGCGGCGTAATAATGCTACCAGGTAAAGATTAATAAAATTCAAGATGCCGGTGAGGAGCAATAACAGGCATACGCCCGACAAAATAATTAAGTGGGAATGGTTTCCCGAAAGAAACATAGCAGGTTCACGGTCTGTTAAAGAACCGTCCCAGTAAATATCCTTCACAGAAATTAAAGAAAATGTATGTGTGCGAGTGTCATATTTAGGGTCATTTATATATCGTGGGACACTACCTGTCTTATTTATGGCATTTATATCTGTACCGGGTAGGAAACGATAGAGCTCTGTATTCATCCTTTCCCAATGTTGGGATAATTTAGAAGAGAGGATGATATCAAAGTTAATTGTAGTTTTACACTCAGGTTCTCCTACAATGCCTTCTACGGTAATATCTTTGCCATTGCTATAACGTAGTACTTTACCTATCGGATTTTCATTACCGAAAATCTTACGGGCGTATTTTTCTGTTAATAATGCCGACTGAGGTGTTGTGAGAGATAGCTTTCCTTGCACTATAGGATAATGAAATAACTGGAAAAATACACTGTCGGTAACGAGGCAACGTGCCGGAATACGGTTGGTACCGGAAATGACATAGTCCTTTTCCAATGGAATATAGGTGGTCATAGCTTCTACGAAACGATTGTCGATAGAAATGGTATCATAGTTATATTGTTTCAGTCCACTCAGTCCCCGGTTACCTTCTGTATTGGTACAGATAGCATACACATGCTCCCTGTCGATGCAATGTGTGTCCACTGTCAGTTCCCTATGGATATATCGCATCAAGATGATACTGCATGCCAGACTGAATGCCAGTCCCAGCAAATTAATGATAGTATACGATTTAGAACGCATTAAAAAGCGCCAAGCATATTTCAGTGTTTTCATATTTAATGTGTGTTTATTCTGATCTTATAATTTTTGCGGGATCAATTTGAGCAGCTTTGTGTATTTGCCAAATTAATGTGCTTGATGAAATAAAGGAAATGATAGCTAGAACTGCTAAATAAATTCCTATATCTACAGGTATTTTTAGTACAAAATCCCGTGTATACATATATATGAGGTAATAGGCAAGTGGAATAGCCAATACAAATGCACAACCTATTACTTTGATATATTTGCGGAACAATAGCAGGTAAAGGTCTTTCATCCCTGCGCCATTTACTTTGCGGATGGCAATTTCACGATAACGTTGTCGGATATCAAATAAGGATAATCCAAATAATCCCAAACAGGAGATGATGATTGCTATCAAGGCAAAGACAAAGTAAATGTTTGCTGTTTGACGGTCCTGAGCATAAAGTTTGTGGACTTCATCTGTCAACCAAGTATAGGTGAAGTCTTCGGTATTATATATTTCTTTCTCTGTTTTCTTCAGATATTCTATGACTTCTTTTTCTTTATCGGGGCTGACGGCAATCAAAAAATCGCTGTTGCCGCTGCTGGGCCCTACGACAAATGCCATCGGTTTTATTCCTTCAGTGAGATGGCTTGGGTAATAATCGTCTATTATAGCCACTACAGGCATAAGTTTGGTTCCACCTTCTTCCATTTCTCCTTTTTCGCTGACACTAATCCAAAGCGGGGATTCGCTGCGTACAAAAGCATCTTCTAGCCGAGTATAGCCCATAGCTTTCATTGCTGCTTTGTTCAGTACCATTTTATAGTCACTCCAACCTTCAAATTTTTGGGGGATTTCTCCTTCCAGTACTTTTAAATCATATAGTTGGAAGAATTGTGGAGAAGGAAATAGGGTGAGCATGGGTTGACGGGTATCCTGGTCATTTAACAACATGCAGATAGAGCCTCCCCTTAATATAGAATAATGGGAATTCATCCACATTTCAATGTGAGGACACTCGTTTAATAGTTGCTTGATACGGTCTTGGCGGGCAAAGCGCTCATTGCGCTTTTCTTCTGTATCAGAGCGCAGATAATTTTTGTTTTCGTGTAACAACTCAGCTCTGAGAATTCTTTCTGTCCGATATCCGGGAGAGGTATTCAGCAGGAAATGCAGTTGCTTGCCAAAGTAAAAGGACAGGATAAGGAGTAATATGGTTATAATGTATTGAAAAAAAAGGAATGTCATACGTACAGTGATAGCATGACGGTTTGATGTTATTGAACGGATAGACACAATAGGAGGGAGATAATTATATCTGATGTATGGATAAATAGAAGTGACCAAAGGTAATAATATGATGAATCCCAAAGACAATTGCCAGTCGAATGCCGAATAGCTAATTTGTTCATTCATCAACCGGCTGACTGGTACTTGGGTTGCTTCTATCAACAGCCAGGCGGTTAGCAATGCGGCAAAGGCTAATAACAGATTTTCTATCCATATTTGTAAAAACAAAGGCAGACGCTGCAAGCCGAATACTTTCTTTACTCCATATTCTTTAGAACGTTTCATCATAAATACCATATAAATATTGATGAAATTCAATATACCTACCAATAATAGCAATATGGTTACTCCTGAAAGAATATACAGGTGTGTACGGTTACCGAATTGCATGATGGAATCGTAATCGTCATCGTGACCAATGGAATTTCTCCAGTATAAATTTTTCCAAGTAATAAATTCCCAGCGTATTCTGTTTCCCCTTTTGTCCTTTCTGTACACATTGCTTGCTTTGTTTATCTTATCCAGATCTACACCGGGGAGTATGCGCATCAGTGATATATCCATACGTTGCCAGTGTTCCACCAATCTGTATGATACCAGTAGATCGAACCGAAGTAATGATTTGCATCCCAATTCTCCAATCACTCCCTTGATGGTGATGTTTTTACCATAATATTCCAATACTTTTCCTATCGGATTTTCTTTACCAAATATATTACGGGCATAGCGCTGGGTGATGATGGCGTCACCAGGGGCATCTAAATGGGCCTCACCGGCTGCAACCGGGTAGTGGAAGAAATGAAAAAAAGTGGAGTCAACTGCTGCTATATTCATTGCATAGTTACTGTTTTCATATACCACATTGTCTCGCTGCTGTAACATCAGGCGGCATTGTTCCACTATTTGATGGTCAGGAATATAAACAGAATCAGTTTCAGACCAGCCTTGTTGCAAACTTCCCGGATGAAGATTTCCTTCTATATCCCGTATAGGAATGATGATATGTTCCGGATTTACGCTATGTGCATCCACCGTCAGTTCCCTATGGATATATCGCATCAAGATGATGCTGCATGCCAGACTGAAAGCCAGTCCTAGCAAATTAATGATAGTATACGATTTAGAACGCATTAAGAAGCGCCAGGCATATTTCAAAGTTTTCATGTTGCATGTTTTATTTTAATATCAATTCTTCTGCGTCACCAAAGGTATCATATCCTGTGATAATTACAAATTCTCCAGGCTGTAAACCTTCAGTGATTTCATATTGAAGCGGGTTTTGGCGTCCTATATTCAATGGAACTTTTACAGCTTTTGTTTTTGATGGGTTTATTTTGTAAATCCATTGTCCTCCAGTAGACTGGTAGAAATTTCCACGTGGGATAACTATAGCTTGTTCGGGTTGACCCAATTCTATTTGTACCCGGAAGCTCTTTCCTACACGGACATTCTCGGGCATTTCTCCGGTAAATACCAAATCTACATCAAACATACGGTCTTTTACTTCAGGAACTACTTTAGTAATTCTCAGGGGGTAGCGTTTCCCTTGATAGTTTACGGTAGCCGGAAGACCTGTTGTGATGCGGTCAATGTAATATTCACTTAAAGAAGTATGAATTTTATATTGATCCAGCACTTTTATTTCAGCTATACTTTCTCCCGAAGCAACCTGTTGGCCGGGAGTTACTTTCACAAAACTTAGTTGGCCGCCAATCGGAGCTTTTATTATCAAATCCTCCAACCGTTCTTCCGCACGTTTCAGTTTTTTGCTTTCACGTTCCAGATCATTTTTCAATAATTCTTTGCGGATAAGGGTTACGGATGAATCATGTTTCAGGCTTTCCATTTGTAATGCCGTATTTTTCAGTTTATACTTATATTCATCTTCAGATACTTGAAGCTCAGCCTTGCTCTTAATTCCCATTTTGAATTCCTCTTTGTCCAGTCCGAAGCTCTTGCGCAGTCGTTCCATCTCATATTGTGCCTGTAATGTCTGTTGCTTCAGTGTCAGACTCTTTTGTTCCATTTCTATCTCTTTTTCTTTATAAGTGATTCGTTGTTTTTCCCATTCGTCACGTTGGTCTTCAATGGAACGAATCAGATCCGGATTAGTCAATATCAATAAGGTGTCACCTTGTTTCATCATATTCCCTTCTTCTCCAACAATGCGGTCTACACTGCCGGCTTCACGAGTATTTACTTTGATGGTAAGAATGGGTTGCACCAGTCCTTCCACATCTACATACTCCATAAATTTGTCGTTTTTTACTTCGGCTATCTGAATGTTGTCTGTTTCGATACGCAGCTTGCGAGGACCTAATGAAAGGCTTATCACATAGATAAGGAAGATAATGAAGGCCAGTGCAGCTATCATATAGTAGCGATAGCGGATGTACCACGGTTTCTTTTCAATTTTTATATCCATTAGTTTATGTTTTTTGATATAATTTTTTTATTTCTTTTTTAAGTATGGCGATAATACAAAGATCATTTATATCTGCCGTGTAGTTAAGGTTTAGGTATAGTACATGAAATCTCTGCTTTTCTGAGGAAATCATATCCCGTCATACTTCTAATACCATAATACAGACTCCAATAAGTTTTCAAAGCTGTTATATAATTTCTCCGTGCGGTATCTTTTTCTGTAATGGCGGCATTGAGGTCTAGAATTGTCGATTTTCCTAAGATATAAAGCCGGCGTGCTACATCGTGGCGCCGGTCGGCTGTCTTGTCCGTCTTGGCGGCTACTGCTACACGGTATGCTTGAAGATTGAATTGACGGACCATTTTACATACATTCAATTCAAAATCTTTCATTCCCTGTTCAGCCTGTGTATCTACTAAGTCTACATTGGAACGAGCTACACGAACGCGTCCTTTTCCACGACCCCAATCCAGGATAGGTAAAGAAATACCAATACTGGCATATTGTTGGTTCATGGGGTTTCGGTAAGAATCTGCAAATTTATTTCCGGTTTGAGAAAGCCCGAATTGTACATACAGGTCGGCTTTCAAACCTGCATTGGCTTTTGCAGAAGCTAATGCGCTGCGGCTTTCTAATTGTTTGCGTTTATAAGTGTCAGGATCGGGACTGTTTTTGAATGCCAGTTGTAATGCTTTTTGTAAAGGGATTTCGAGTTGAGGAATGCTGTCTTCCGGAATGACTCGTAAATTTATTTCCCGATTAATGCCAAGGAAGGAACGGAGTGTTTGCATTTGGTCCTCTACTTCGATGCGGGCATTCATCATATTGGTTTCTTCTGTCAGTTTGTTTATTTCCAGCTGTAGCATTTCGTTTTCAGTTATGGTTCCTATATTATATCTTCCCTCGGCATACCTGTATAAAGTATCGGCAGAAGCATAGTTGTAGGCGGCTATGTCAAGATTAGTTTGTGCAGTTGCCAGGTTGAAGAAAAGAGTGCTGGTTTCTGAGGCTACAAGTTCCAATGCTTCTGCATATGCTTTACGGGCTTCCCGGTAGCGAAGGGGTTCGATACGGTGATCCCATTTTAAAGAATTATATCCAAAAAGTTGCTGCTCGTAACCTATTACTATGGGTTGGGTGTTATACGCTGTATGATTATCTTCAAATTCATCAATGCGTTGGGTGGTACTTTTTACAAACAAGCTGCCACCGGTAAACCATATATTTTGATTTATTTTAAGGCTGAGATCTGTGCTTAACTGGTCTTGCTGGATAAATTGATTTGTTCCATCCGGTTGGGTAATCTTGTTTATCTCCCGATTTAGGGTAGGAGATGAAGTTAATGTGACGGAGGGAAGATAATTCGCCCGGAAAAAACGGTAGTTCCAATAAGCTGCCCGATAGGTATGACGGGCAGCTTGTGCTTCCGGTGAGTTTTCTTGTGCTATTTCAATAGCTTGTTGCAAACTCAATGTTATTGATTCTTCTTGTTGTGCTGTGGCTGTTTCCGGGCGAAGCAGAAGAGAAAGTGCTATAATACAATATAGTTTCATGTTCGTTTTTTTTTATGTCTTTATACCTATTAGTACTTTTGGCTTATAGTTAGGTGAACAGGAGTGGGTCTTCGGTGTCTTCTTTGGATAAGTCGCTTTTTATTTTGGTTAATGCTTCCTTTGCTTTTTCATGACCGTTGTCTATAGCTTTTTGGAACCAGAACCGGGCTTGTTGTAAGTCTTTTTTTACACCTTTACCCCACTGATACATGCGGCCCAGGTTGTATTGTGCAGGAGCATTCCCCTGTAAAGCAGCTTTGGTCAGCCACTCAGCTCCTTTAGCAAAGTCTTTTTCCATTCCTTCGCCATAACAATACATATTTCCTATATTATATTGAGCTATCGGATTATTCTTATCTGCTGCTTTTTTAAACCAAAAATAAGCTTCTTCAAAGTCTTTGGGAACCCCAAGTCCGTTTTTATATAAATAACCGATATTGTTCATGGCGTCCGTATTACCATGAGCTACAGAACGTAGGTACCAAGTCATAGCAATGTAACAATCCTTACGTACTCCCCAACCGTTTTTATAAAGGCTTCCCATGCCAATTTGAGCTTCTGGATTTCCTTGAGTGGCAGCTCTGTTCAACCATTTGAAAGCTTGGCTGTAATCCTTAGTGACTCCCAAACCATATGTGTACATAAAACCTATATTGTTTTCAGCATACGTGTTTCCGCCCGCTGCCGATTGATGAAAAAGTTTCAAAGCCTTATCATAATCAATTTCACCTCCTAAGCCTTTTAAATACATATCGCCTGTCAGATATTGGGCATGATGGGCCGTATCAATGTGAGCTATCTTTTCTAATAACTCGCGTGCTTTTTCATATTGTCGATTAACATAGTGAGTTTGTGCTTCTTCCCACAATTGATGGCAGTCACCTATATAAAGCATATAGATCTTATTGCCGAATAGAGTTACTATGCTTGCTATAAGGCATAAATTGATAGCTATTACTGATTTTTTTTTCATAACTTAATATATTAGTATTGTAGACTAATCAAATAGCGTGCCATTATCTTATCTCTTTGTTTACCAGATTTTTGTGGGATAAAAGATAATGATGTCTCTGTGCGGATACGCACTATTTTTGTGCGTATCCGCACAGACAACACATTAAAAAAAACAATATCTTTGCAAAAAAGCGGATAGAAAATCTTTTATTCGTATAACAAGATATATTGAGGATAAAATAATGAATGCAAAAGGAAAAATATTGATTATAGATGATAATGAGGACGTGCTTTTTGCACTAAACCTTTTATTGGATCCCTACGTGGAAAAAATAAAAGTTACTACTCAACCGACTCGTATTGAGCATTTCATGACTACTTTTCAACCTGATGTTATTTTGCTTGATATGAATTTTCGTCGGGATGCTATCAGCGGGCAGGAAGGATTCGATTGTCTAGAGCAGATATTAAAGTTAGATCCGCAGGCTATTGTCTTGTTTATGACTGCTTATGCGGATACAGATAAAGCAGTACGGGCCATTAAGGCTGGAGCTATTGACTTTATTCCCAAACCTTGGGAAAAAGAAAAACTACTTGCTACGCTTTCATCGGCTATCAAACTTCGTGATTCTCGTAAAGAGGTCAGGCAACTGAAAGAACAAGTTGTAGCATTGAGCGCGCAGGATGAAGAGATGCCTCAAATGATAGGTCACTCAGCGCCTATGCGAGAGGTTTTTGATACTATTCGGAAATTATCGGATACTGATGCTAATATTTTGATATTGGGTGAAAATGGAACCGGTAAAGATTTGGTGGCCCGTTCTCTACGTTATTTTTCTCCTCGTCGTGAATGTCCTTTTATAACGATTGACTTGGGGAGCATACCTGAATCATTATTCGAAAGTGAATTGTTCGGCTATGAAAAAGGGGCTTTTACAGATGCCCGCAAAGCAAAGGCGGGACGTATGGAGGTGGCATCAGGAGGAACGCTTTTTTTGGATGAAATAGGGAATTTGTCATTACCTATGCAGGCCAAATTACTAACAGCCATAGAAAAACGGCAGATTTCACGTTTGGGAGCAACGGATATAATTCCTATTGATGTTCGGTTGATAAGCGCAACAAATGTAAATATCCGAGAATTGGTGGAGGAGGGTAATTTCCGTCAAGACCTGTTGTATCGTATCAATACGATTGAGATTACTATTCCTCCATTGCGGGAAAGGGGAGAGGATGTTCTCTTACTGGCTGATTATTTCTTACAAAGGTATACTCATAAATATAAGAAAGAGATAAACGGACTGAGCCGCGAAGCCAAGCAGAAACTCATGCGTTACCATTGGCCGGGTAATGTCCGCGAATTGCAGCATGCCATAGAACGGGCAATTATTCTTTCGGACTCGCCATTGTTAAAGCCTGCAAATTTCATGTTGCAGCCACAACCCGAGAAGAGGGTGAATACGGATGAGATACTGAACTTGGAACAATTAGAACGCAATGCCATAGAACGTGCTATGAAACGCAGCGAAGGGAACTTGAGTCGTGCAGCGGAATATTTGGGGATTACCCGTTACGCTCTTTATCGGAAACTTGAAAAATTAGGGTTATGAGTCGTTTACAAACTTTACGGATGATAGCTTGTATGTTATTAATGGGGGTAGTAGCTATAGCTGCATATCTCTTTTATCAACATTCGCTCTATTTTTGCTTGTTTTTTTCGCTGATGATTATGGCAGGTATTATCATTTATATCTGTCAGTGGCAGTATAAAACGACCCGTATGATATCGCGAATGATAGAAGGTATTCGTTATGCAGATTTCTCTTTGAGTTTTTCTACCCAGCACAAAACTCGTACAGAACAACGATTGGCACAAGAAATAAATAATGTTGTTGCTGAATTCCGTACTCGGTTGTCCGAGAATGAAGAGCGATATCAATATTATGAAACATTATTGAATACTGTTGACAGCAGTTTGCTGGTAGTAGATAGTCAGTGCAATATACATTGGATGAACCGGGCAGCCATGCAGGATTTGTGCGGTTATCGTATTCATTCTGTCAGGGAATTGGCTCTGTTAAATTCTGATTTTCCTACTATTATCCTGTCATTACAGCCTGGAGAAATTAAAACAGTACGAATACATAAAGGAGATATTATACAAGAATTGGCTGTTACGGTATCCGAATATTCCGCTCAACATGGTACGGAACTCCGGTTGGTTAATTTAAAGAATATCCATGCTGTATTGGAGGAAAATGAGATGGAAGCATGGCAGAAGCTGATTCGTGTACTCACTCATGAAATAATGAACTCCATTGCGCCCATTATTTCATTAAGTGAAACATTAAGTGAGCGTGCTGTACAAAATGGTATGAATGAGAGAGATTACAATATCATGTTGCAAGGGATGCAGACTATTCATAGAAGAAGTAAAGGGTTGCTGAATTTTGTGGAAAACTATCGTAAACTTTCTCGTCTGTCTGTTCCGATACTGGCTCCAGTAAATATAGGTGATTTACTGAGTGATATGAAAAAACTGTTTCCTAATAAAAACATACAATATATATATAAAGTAGAAAACCCAGAAACGACACTGATGCTGGATCGTTCACAGATAGAACAAGTATTAATCAATTTACTAAAGAATGCAGGTGAGGCTTGTGTAGAGCAAATCTATCCCGAAGTTATCATTAGCACACATTGTGATTTAGAAAAACATCTATTTTTCCTTTCTGTCTGTGATAATGGTAGTGGCATTCTTCCAGAAGTATTGGATAAAATCTTTGTTCCTTTTTTTACAACGAAGCCAACAGGTAGTGGTATAGGACTCAGTTTATGCAAACAAATTATGAATTTACATGGTGGAAGTATCTCGGCGAGTAGTGAAATCGGAAAGGGGAGTTGTTTTACACTGAAATTTCTTTGCTGCGGATAAAAAAAAGTTTTAAGATTAATGTTTTGATTTATAATTTGATAAGTAATAATGCGAAAAAAAGTAGAAAAAAATCGCTTTAAATATTTGCATATATAAAAAAAAGCCGTACCTTTGCATCGCTTTTGAGAGATAAAGCGATTGAAAAAATAAAAAAAGAAGCTCCATATCATGCTTTTACCAATGGTGGACATATTTCATATATTGAAGTAGATGGAGATATTGCCAAAAATCTAGATGCCTTTGAATCTATCATTAGATGTATGAAAGAAGAAGGAATTGGATATGGTGCCGTTAATCATCCTGTTGATCGAGATAGTATATGTGGATACAATGGTATTATAGATAATGTATGTCCAAAATGTGGTAGAACCGAAGATAGTGTACCTTTTGAAAGAATTAGACGAATTACTGGCTATCTAGTGGGTACGCTTGATCGCTTTAATGACGCAAAACGTGATGAAGTTGAAAATAGAGTAAAGCATCTGAAGGCTAATCATGAAAATTAGAATTTCAGGAACAATCAGTGAGTCTATTGTTGATGGACCAGGAATCAGATTCGTTGTCTTTACCCAAGGATGCCCTCATCATTGTGCTGGTTGCCATAATCCTGATACACATGATTTTAATGGGGGAAAAGTAATTGATACAGATGAAATGATTGAAGAGATGAAACTTTATCCATATATGAGTGGACTTACAATTAGCGGTGGAGAACCGTTTTCTCAAAAAACCGCCATTTTGAGGCTTATTTTTGATTTTAAAACGCTATATCCTAATAAAAATATTGTCGTTTTTTCGGGATATCGAATGGAAGAATTAATAGAAATGAATGATCTCGAAATAAAACAAATTTTAGATACTATAGATCTGTCTCTTATACACATCTGACGCTGCCGACGAACTCTA
>ERZ1026916.1106-NODE-1106-length-15014-cov-7.930276_pt1 | contig 15014 bp, 11 predicted proteins | sample MGYA00519465_ERZ1026916 | MGnify/ENA primary metagenome ERZ1026916 (study PRJEB26926, sample SAMN06164880) | human gut metagenome | biome: ENVO:00009003; feature: ENVO:2100002; material: ENVO:00002003 | host: Homo sapiens | place: USA | collected 2012 ... | reverse complement strand
CAGTGGTCGCTGCCGTACACCTCCGTGCGGATGGCGGCGCCCGTCACCCGGGGCAGCAGACGCCGGGACACAATGAAATAGTCGATGCGCCACCCCACGTTCTTCTCCCGGGCGTGGAAGCGGTAGCTCCACCAGGAATAGGTGACCTCCTCCGGGTGCAGGGTCCGGAAGGTGTCGGCAAAGCCCGAGGCCAGCAGGGCGGTCATCTTCTCCCGCTCCTGGTCGGTGAAGCCCGGGTTCATCCGGTTGGTCTTGGGATTTTTCAGGTCCATCTCCTGGTGGGCCACGTTCAGGTCGCCGCAGTATACCACGGGCTTTGTCCGGTCCAGCTCCATCAGATAGGCCCGCAGGTCGTCCTCCCACTGCATCCGGTAATCCAGCCGCTTCAGCCCGTCCTGGCTGTTGGGGGTGTAGCAGTTCACCAGATAAAAGCCCGGGTATTCCAGCGTGAGCACCCGGCCTTCGTGGTCATGCTCCTCCAGCCCGATGCCGGTGGTCACGGCCAGCGGCACCTGCCTGCACCAGCAGGCCGTGCCGGAGTAGCCCTTTTTCTCGGCCGAGTATGTATATTCTGTGTAGCCCTCTGGGGCAAAATCCGCCTGACCGGGCTGCATCTTGGTCTCCTGTACCGAGAAAATATCGGCGTCCAGCGCGGCAAAGCTGTCAGCAAAGCCGTGGGTCAGGCAGGCCCGCAGGCCGTTCACATTCCAGCTGATGAGTTTCATGCAAAGGGTCCTCCCTTTTTGTTTTATGCGTGATACTTGGTTTTCCATACCCCGCTGCGGAAGCGGGTCACAAAGCAGGTCACACGGCAGAGCCAGTCGATGACCATGGCGATCCACACGCCCACGGCCCCCCAGCCCATGCGCACGCACAGCAGGTAGCTGAAGCCCAGCCGCCACACGGCCATGCTGAGGATGGACACGATCATGGTAAATTTCACGTCGTTGGCGGCGCGCAGGGCGTTGGGCAGCACGAAGGACAGCGGCCAGAAAAAGATGGCGCAGCCCGCATGGATGGTCACAAGCTGGATGGCCAGCTCCATGGTGGCACCGGACAGCTCATAGATGCCCACCAGCGGCCGCAAAAACAGCAGAATGGCCCCGTTGAACAGGCCCATGGTCAGGTAAGCCCACAAAGTGAGCTTGCGGGTGTAGTGCACGGCCTGCTCGTAGTCCCGCGCACCGACGCACTGGCCCACCACGGTGATCATGGCAAGGCTCAGGGCTTTGCCGGGGATGACGCCCATGCCGTCCAGATTGTTGGCCACCGCGTTGGCTGCGATCTGCACCGTGCCGAAGGTGGAGATCATGCTCACCACCAGAATGCGCCCGGCCTCGAACAGGCTGTTTTCAAAGGCCGAGGGGATACCGATCCCCAGAATGCGCTTTGCCATGCCGCCGTCCAGCCGCAGGGTCTTGGGCACGGTAAGCACCGCATCCTCCCGGTAGCACTTGCGCAGGATCAGCGCCGCAGCCACCACGCGGGACACAACACTGGGCCACGCTACGCCGTCCACGCCCATTTTGAAGCCGAAGATGCACACCGCGTTGCCCACGATGTTGATGATGTTCATCAGAAAGCTGATCTGCATGGAGATTTTGGAGTTGCCGATGCTGCGGAACAGTGCCGCACCACCGTTGTACAACGCCAGAAACGGGTAGCTGAGGGCGATGATCTGCAAATACTTCACGCCCGCGTCCAGCACGTCGGTATCAATAGAGCCGTAGAACAGCCGGATCATAGGGCGGGCCAGCACAAAGCATACCACGCCGATCACCACACCGGACAAGCCGCTGAGCAGCAGCAGCTGACCGGCGCTTTTGTCGGCATTCCCGCGCTCTTTTGCGCCCAGATACTGGCTTACCACCACCGCGCCGCCGGTAGCCAGCGCCGCAAACAGCACGATGATAAGGTTATTGATCATATCCACCAGACTGACGCCGGAGATGGCCGCCTCGCCGCAGCGGGACACCATCATGGTGTCGGCCATGCCCACCGTCACTTCCAGCAGCTGCTCCACCAGCAGCGGGATGGCCAGTACCAGCAGTTCCTTCTGGCTGAACAGCGGCTCCCGCCCGCCGATCAGGCTGCTTTTTTCATTGCCATGCAGTAGCTTTGTCATTCGTTTCTCCCCTCCCGGCGCCGGGTGCTTTTCCGGTACGCCACCGCTGCCCGGCGCGTGCATTCTTCCGGTTGCAGCAGATGTGTCCATCTTAACACACCACCGGCTGCTTGTAAAGCGGTGCAGGCTACATCCCGCGAAAATCCGCTTTCCGAATAAAGGCTTCCCCCAAAGGGTGAAGGCTTTTGCTCCGGACAGGCTGCAAAAGTTGATTCCATTGCCTGCCGGTTTTATAAAGGTGTCCCTGTGCGGTTTTCCGACTGCCATTCTGTTTTATGCTTGTTCGTCAGTTTGCCGGGAACTTTCCGTAAAATTTGTGCGTTTCTACAAAAATGCGATTTCCCGCGTATTTTTGGGGAGAAATTTTAAAAAAACTCTTGCAATTTCTGTTCCAAAGTGGTATGTTGTATCCAACAAAAGCGAAGCTTGGATACATCTTCTCTTTGGAGCGGCAACTTCGGCTCCGTATGCGCCTTTGTTTTTACCTTGCTATTTTCTTCATTTACCTTCTTATCATTTACCCTGCCTGTCCCGCAAGGGACGAGAGAAGCGATGACCCACCTGCACGGGTCGTCGCTTTTTCTTTTGCCCGCAGGGGGCAGAGTACAAGCCGCAAAAGCACTGCTCTACAAGATGACGTGCCGCAACTGCTTTTCCCTGTCCCGCCCCAAAAAGTTTGTTTGAATAAACATACCTGCTTTTTCTTGACATCCCTTTGTATGCGTGTTATCTTAATTTTCGTCAATTAGCTTACCCTAACCATCTGAGGGGCTTTGCCCCGCAGGTTTTTCTTTGCGCGCAATGTTAGGTTTAGCTAACTATATGGCAGTGCTTTTCTGTCATTGTGATGAAAGGAGCATTTTTTCATGAGAACAAGGAAATTTCTTTCCCTGCTGCTGTCGGCGGCTATGGCGTTCAGCCTGCTGACCGCCACTGCCTTTGCAGCAGCCCCTGCCGAGGAGGAAAACAGCTTTTTCGATTTTCTGCTGGGCAAGAAGTACACCTATCTTTATGCTGCCCTGACTTGGGACGAGTATTGGGCAAACGAGAAGGTCTACGCCGCCGGCAGCACTGCCGCCTCTGCGCAGCTGGACAGCCACGAAGAGCAGGACCTTGGCGCATTTGACGCGGTCTCCCGCGCAACCGTCAACCACGGTCTGCACCGCGGCAGCTTCCAGAGCACTGCCGTGATCTACGCCAAGGACGGCAGCAGCTACACCGTTTCTCACTGGTCGGACGATGGCAAGACCATCTATCTGGCCGATGGCACCACCGTGGGCTGGAACCGCGGCACCATTACCAAGGCCGATGGCTCCACCGTGCAGATGGACCACTACGAGGTGCTGGGCACCAAGTATGTGCCGGTGCGCGTAGCTACCAGCGACCTTGCAGATTTCTGCTCCAAGTACACCGTGGTGGAAAACGGCGGCCAGCTGGCGGGCGGCTACTCTGAAAAGAACCTGACCGCCTACGCCCTGACGGCTGCGGTGGATCAAAACACCAACGGCCTGAAGTACGCAACCAAGAGCGGCGACGGCTACACCTTCTCCGCCGCACACACCGGCTCCGGCTCCGGCGTGGCAGAAGCCGCCCAGAAGGCTGCCGAGGGCCTTACCGTGAACCTGCGCAGCGGCAGCGACGTGGGCAGCTTTGGCGAGTTCATCCGTGTGGACCTGAACGGCAACTACGGCGAACTGGGCTCCCGGATGCAGTCTGTGGTGTGGACCTACTACGGCAACGACAGCACCTACACTCACGCCAAGGCCTTCTATGGCACCAAGTTTGCAGCCGACAACTGGATGCACAAGTCCATGGGCATCCAGCTGGGTCTGAGCGATTCCGCCCGCTGCCAGCTGCCGGAGGGCACTGATGGCACCGGCTACTGGACCATCACCATCCGTGCACTGGGCTACGCTGACACGGTGGTCAAGTTCCAGACCACTGCCGAGAACCTTGCCAAGCACGAGTTGGCAAGCGATGCCGACCGCGTCGCCCTGCAGGCTGTGGTCACCGAAGCGCAGAGCAAGGCAAAGGCCGCTTACACCGCCGACAGCTATGCCAATCTGGAGACCGAGCTGGCCGAGAGCGTGGAACTGCTGAGCCGCGAGACCCTGTATAAGGCCGCTGCACTGGAGCAGGTGACCCACCTGACCGATGCCGTGCAGAACCTGAAAGCTGCCTGATCCGGCAAAAAACAGAACACTAAAAAAGCAAGGTCGCTTTATGCAGGCGGCCTTGCTTTTCCGTGTCAGGAGGAGTTGGAATGAACAAAAAACGATGCAACACACTGCTCCCACTGGTGCAGCTGCTCCCGGCGGTGGCGGCAGCGGCAGCCGTGCTTTTTGCCCTGCCGCGCACTGTGCCAGTGCTGGCTGCCGTGCCGGAAAGGCTGGCAGTGGTGGTGGAGCAGCCGGTGGAAGCCGCTTCCTCCGAAGCGGAGGAAGAAGCCCTGCCCAAGCTGCCCTATGCCGATGGCGTTTACGTTGGCTCTTCCCGGGGCTACGGCGGTGCCGTCCGGGTGCAGGTCACCATGGAAAACGGCAGCATCACGGAGGTGGAGGTCCTGGACGCTTCCCACGAGACAAAGCAGTTTCTGCGGCGCGCCAAGCGGCTTCTGACCACCGTAGTGGATGCCCAGAGCTGGGAGGTGGACGCTGTTTCCGAAGCCACCTACACCAGCCGGGGCATTCTGGGCGCGGTGCAGAACGCCCTGACCGGCGAGGTGGTGAACAATCCCCTGCCGCCGCAGCCGAAGCCTGCCGTACCGCTGGTGGTGGAGGAATTTACAGCACCCTCCACCTACCTTGACGGCATCTACACCGCCGAAGCCATAGGCTTTGAGGGCAAAATTACAGTGCAGGTCACGGTGGCAGAGGATAAGATCACCGATATCACGGTTCTGAGCGCCGAGGACGAGGAGGAATATCTCTCCCGGGCAAAGTGGGTCATCCCCGCCATTCTGGAGGGGCAAAGCCCCAATGTGGATGCCGTTTCCGATGCCACCTACTCCTCCACCGGCATCCTGAACGCGGTCAAGCTGGCATTGGCAAAGGCCGCTGTCACCCCGGCAGAGGAAGCCGACCCGGAGCAGGCTGCCTCGGAAGAAGTGGTGGAAGAAGCCGCGCCGTCCGAAGCGGCAGAACCCGAGGAAACGCCGGTCACTGCGCCCACTGTGGAGGTGGTGCAGCCGGAGGAAAAGAGCGCTGTTTCCGCGTGGTTCAAGGAAGTGTGGCAGCAGCTTTTCCCGGCAGAAACACCGGACGATTCTGAACCGGAACCGGCATCTTCTGCGGAGGTGCTGCCGGCATCCGAGGCGGCGCTGCCGCCCGAAGAGACCGAAACCGAACCTGAAACGGAAGGAGCAGCGGAATGAAATACAAGAATTTTCTCCTCCGGGCGGTGAATCTGCTGCTGATTCTGGGTATCCTGTGGCAATACCAGCAGGTAGCATTAGTCCGGGCTGCGGCGGTAAGCCAGCGCAAGCAGGAGATTGCCGAAGTGGAAGCCTACAATGCTTCCGTTTTGCAGGCGCAGAGCGCAGCGCAGGCAGAGCAGAGCCAGAGCGGCTACCGGGACGGCACCTATGAGGGCAGCGCCTTTGGTTTCGGCGATGTCATCCGGGTGTCGGTAACCATCCAAAGCGGAAAAATGACCGATATTGCGGTGCTGGACGCTTCCGGTGAGGACAAGCCCTACTATAAACAGGCGCTGCCTTTGCTGGACGAGATGCTGGCAGTGCAGTCTGCCGAGGTGGATACCGTTTCCGGCGCTACCCTTACGGCAGAAGGTCTTATCGGTGCAGTAGAGGACGCACTGGGAAAGGCGGCAGGATGATGGAAAAAACACAAGCAAAGCCTTTGACGGCGGCGCAGCAGCGTCAGCGGGACAAAAAGCGCCGTACATGGCTGCGCACCGGGGTGCAGTTGTTCTTCTTTGTGTCCATGCCGGGCGCATTCGTGGCCGGGTTTTCCGGGGTAAAGCAGCTCTTTCTGCACATCGGTGCGGGCGAGGTGCTCTCGGCGGACAGCTTCACGCTTTCCCTGCTGGGGCTGTGCGGCTTCACGTTGCTGTTCGACCGGTTTTTCTGCGGGTACGCCTGCGCCTTTGGCAGCTTGGGCGATGCCGTCTGGGCACTGTCCGGGCTTGTCCAGAAAAAGCTGTTCCACCGCAAAAAGCCGCTCCGTCTGCCGGAGCGGGCGGTACTTTGGGGACAGAAGTTCAAATATCTGCTGCTGGCAGGGCTGGTGGCGCTGTATGTGACCCGGCAGGAAAAGCTGCTGACCGGCGCAAGCCCGTGGGAGGTGTTTTCCCGCCTGACGGCACTGCGTCTGCCGCCGGAGGGCTTCGGCGTAGGCATCGCGCTGCTTGTGCTTATTTTGCTGGGCATGGCAGTGCAGCCCCGGTTCTTTTGTCAGTTCCTCTGCCCCATGGGTGCGGTGTTCGCCCTGCTGCCGGTGCTGCCCTTTGCACGGCTGCACCGGCAGAGCGAGGGCTGCATCCCGGGCTGCAATGCCTGCAAGCAGCAGTGCCCGGTGTGCCTGAAGCTGGAGGAAAGCAGCCTGCGCAGCGGGGAGTGCATCGCCTGTGAAGCCTGCGCGGGCACCTGCCCCAAGCAGAACATCCACCGGTGGGATTTGGCTCTTTGCCAGCACCGGTGGCTGCCGGTGCTGGGCAAGGCGCTGCTCTTCTTCCTGCTGGGCTGCTGGCTGGGCTTCTGCCGGTTTATCTGAAACAAAAAGGGAGGCTGCTGCACAGTATTTGTGCAGCAGCCTCCTTTTGCTGGGAGATCTATCATTTCGGTACGCCGGAGCGTCTGCGGACACTCCGGCGTCTCATTTTTACAGGGAAGGCTTCTGCTCCAGCAGGTCTGTCATGCTGCGCAGGCTGATGCCAAGGGTGGAAAGGTTATGTAGCATTGCGCTGGTAGCCGGGGGCAGAATGCCCAGTGCGCCCAGAAGGATGAGCGCGGAGTTGAAGCTGAGGACGAACCGGTAATTGCTGCCCACCCGCTTTTGCAGGGCATTGGCAATGGCTTTTAAGGTCACCAGCTCTTCCAGACTGTCGGCGCGGATGGTCACATCTGCGATCTCCCGGGCAATGGCGGCACCGGAATGGATGGCGATGCCGATATCTGCCGCCGACAAAGCGGGAGAATCATTGATGCCGTCGCCGATCATCACCACCGTATGTCCTTCGGCTTTGGCGTCGCGGACAAAGGCGGCTTTATCCTCCGGCAGCACCTCTGCAAAGCAGCGGTCTACCCCCACCTGCGCCGCAATGGCGCGGGCGGTGCGGTCGCTGTCGCCGGTCATCATGACGGTCTGGGCAATGCCCAGCTTCCGGAGCTTATGCAGCACCTGTGCCGCCTCCGGGCGCAGGGGGTCTGCGATGCAGATGACCCCCGCCAGCACCCCGGAAGCAGCCAGATACAGGTGGGAATACTGGGGGTCCAGCGCATCGAATTTTGCCTGTTCCCCTGCCGGGATGGTGCAGCCCTCGTCCTCAAAAATGAAGTGGGCGCTGCCAATGACCACCCGCGTGCCGCCCACCCGGCTGGCAATGCCGTGCGCCACGATATACTCCACCTCGGAGTGCATCTCTTCGTGGGAGATGCCCCGCTCCTTGGCGGCGCGGACGACAGCGTTTGCCATAGAATGGGGGAAATGCTCTTCCAGACAGGCAGCAAGCTGCAATACCTCCTGCTCCCCGCAGCCGGAGAAGGGCACCACCTGCACCACCTGCGGGGTGGCGTGGGTGAGGGTGCCGGTCTTATCGAACACGATGGTGTCCGCCTTTGCCAGCGCTTCCAGATACTTGCCGCCCTTTACGGTGATGTGGTATTCCCCGCACTCCCGCATGGCAGAGAGCACCGCCAGCGGCATGGAAAGCTTCAGCGCACAGGAGAAGTCCACCATCAAAATGGAGATGGCGCGGGTGACGTTGCGGGTAAAGGCGTAGGTAGCCACCGTACCGGCAAGGCACCAAGGCACCAGACGGTCGGCCAGCAGCAAAGCCCGGTTCTCGGTACCGGACTTGAGCTTTTCCGATTCCTCGATCATGGCCACGATCTTATCGTAGCGGTTGGCACCGCCCTCTGCCTTGGCCACAAGGACGCATTCGCCCTCTTCCACCACGGTTCCGGCGTAGACGGTGGCACCGGTGGTCTTGCGCACCGGCATAGACTCGCCGGTCAGGGCGGCTTGGTTCACCATGGCCTCGCCCTCCAGCACCGTGCCGTCCAACGGGATCATATTGCCGGAGCGCACTACCACTTCATCCCCGGCGTGGACGCGGGTCAACGGCACCAGCACCTCGCCCTGCGGGGTGCGCACCCAGACCTTATCCACGTTCAGCGCCATGCTGCGGGCAAGGTCGTCCAAACTCTTTTTCCGCGTCCACTCCTCCAGCAGGCTGCTCACCGTCAGCAGGAACATCACCGAGCCTGCGGTGCTGTAATCGCCCCGCAGGAGGGAGGCGGTGATGCTGAGCGCATCCAGCACCTCTACTTCCAGCTTGCGGTGCAGCAGGCAGCGGATCCCCTTCCAGATAAAGGCGATGGAGCGCCACACCGTATACGCCGCCGCGATGGGCGCGGGCAGAAACACCTTGCGGAACATCCGGCCTGCCACAAGGCTGACCATCTTTTCCTGATATTCCTGATTGATCTTCCGGCTGTCGTGGGAGGTGACCAGCACCTCTAATTCTTCGTTGTCAAAGCGGTAGGCCGCCAGCAGGGCGGCAGCGTCCTTCCGGCTGCCCCGGTAGGTCAGCACCACATCTCCGGTGCGCTCGTAGACAGTGGCTTTCTGGATGTTGTCCTGCCCGTTCAGGTAGGCTTCCAGCACATCTGCCCGGTGCAGGGTCATGCGCACAGCGCAGACGTGCACCCGCATCCGTCCCTTACCTTCATGTAAGATCGTACATTTCATTGTTCTTCTTACCCCTCTGCGTAAAAAAGAGCCGCCCAAGGGCGGCTCCGCTGCGTTGTATCACTGTGCAGTCTGCTCTGCGGGCTGCTCTTCTTCAGCCGTATCCTCGATGACCTCCTGTGCAGCCTCGGCGGCACGGCTCTCGTTGATGGCCTTTGCATCGGCAAGGATGTCACCGGCCTCCTCCTGCACCTTATTCACGGTCTGCATGGTGCAGTCCTTCATCCGCAGCACCGCTGCGGTGGTCTGGGTGTAGACCTTTTTGGCGTCCTTGCTGGACAGCACCTTGAAACCGGCAGAGCCGAACACCACACCGCCCAAAAACAGTGCAAGCTTTTTTGTATCAAACATATTTACCCCTCGTTTCTGTATTTCCCATCTGTGTACCCGCGCCCGGAGCGGGGCGGGCTCTTTATCTTTATATTTTAGCACGCTTTCGGGCGTTTTCAATATTTTCCGACGATGTTAGGTAGTATTAACATTGTTAGCAAAAGTTTGCGCAGCAAAAAAAAACAGGGCACTCCCCCGGAAGGAGTGCCCTGTTTGATGCATCTGTTATGCAAGGTGGAACAGATCGATCAGCACGACCATGGCAAGGCCATAGTAGACCACGACCGCCACCAGATCGTTGATCGTGGTGATCAGCGGGCCGGAAGCAACAGCCGGGTCGATATGGATCTTGTGGAACAGCATCGGGATCAGCGTGCCCACCAGACTGGAAATGACCATGGACACGATCAGCGACAGCCCGACGCAGCCGGACAGCAAAAAGGCCGAGGTCCAGACATAGCCCTTGAAAAAGTGGATGTAGCAGCCCAGAAAGCCCAAGGCCATCACGGCCAGAATAGCACCGTTCAAAAGACCCACGCGGGTCTCCTTCCAGAGCAGCTGCAGCTTTTTGGAAAGGGTCAGGTTTTCGTCCACCAGCACACGGATGGTCACCGCCAGCGACTGGGTACCGACGTTACCGGCCATATCCAGCACCATGGACTGGAAGCAGATGACCACCGGCAGCACCGCTACCACCGATTCAAACGCGCCGACGACCGAGGAGACCAGCATCCCGAGGAACAGCAGCGCGATCAGCCACGGGAGACGCTTTTTCACACTTTCAAAAACGTTTTCGTTCAGATCCTCCTCGCCGGTCAGGCCGCCCAGCTTTGCGTAATCATCGCCCATCTCATCGTCGACCAGCTCGACCACATCGGACGAGGTGATGATGCCCACCAGCTTACCGGCATCGTTCAGCACGGGCAGACTGCGCTCCGCGTAGTCCACGATGCGGTCGATACAGTCGCTGATTTGCTCCCGGTCGGTGACATAGGGATAGGAGCGGACGATCAGGCTTTCCAAGCTTTCCTCTGCCCGGGCAATGATGAGGTCTTTCAGGTCGATGGCGCCGTAGAAGTGCTCGTTTTCATCCACCACATACAGGGTGGAGATGTTGTCGTTTTCTCCGGCCTGTTTTACCAGCTCGCTCATCGCCTGCCGGATAGTCATATCGTTTTTAATGGAGATGTAGTTGGTGGTCATTCTGCTGCCGATCTCGTCCTCGTCATAGGAGAGCAGCATCTTCACATCTTCCACCGAGTCCTTGTCCAGCTTGTTGACGATCTCGTTTTTATCGGTATCGTCAAGATCCTCCAGTGCGTCCACCGCATCGTCCGAGTCCATGTTGGAAATGACCTTGGCGGCCTCGTGGCTGGGCAGCTCCTTCAGGTACGGCTCGGCATCGTCCAGATAGGTAAAGATCTCGGCAACGGTATCCACACCCAGAATGGAATAGAGCGACTGGCGTTCGGCGGGGGTCAGCACCTCCAACGCATCCGCCAGATCTTTTTCATGGTAATCAGACAGTTTTTCAGCCAGTTCCGCCTTGGGCAGACCGCTGTGAATGATGCTCAGAATTTCCTGTACATAATTCTTCTGCATGGGTAGTTCCTCCTGATTCCGCGAGCTTGACAAATCAAAACCCATCGCTCCGCTTCAAATTTTGCACTTCATCATAGCACATCCGGTATGCGGCGGCAACCCTGCCAGCGTGAATTTTTTGTAAAAATCTCCGCCAAAGCAAAAGGCTCCTTATCCGCAGAGCATAACTTTGGCTGAGAAAATGCCGTTCTGATAGGTAAACGTGCTTGCCCCGCCGGTCTTTTCTGCAATATGGCGGACAGACTGGATGCCGATCCCGTTTTCCCTTCGCTTGGAAGAGCGGAACACCCCGCTTTTTTCGTGAACTACGCCGTCAAATGCGTTTTCCACTTCGACCAGAAGAAGCCGCTCGGCATGGACATACGCGGTGATCTCGATCTTCCGCCGGGCGGGTGCAGTGCGAAGGCTGGCTTCAAATGCATTTTCCAGAAGATTAGACAGCACCAGACACAGATCCATCTCGTCCACAGGAAGCACCTGTGGTAAGTTAAGCCGGGCACAAAAGGGAATGCCCTCGCGTTTTGCAAGGGCGCAATAATGGCCGACAACACTGTCCGCTGCACGGTTTTCGCAGAAATTCATATCCAGATCCGGGATCCGGGAGACCGTTTTTGCAAGGTAGGCTTTCAGGCCGTCCAGATCTCCTGCCTCGGCCAGTGCGGAGATCTGATTCAGCTGGTGGCGCATATCGTGCCGTGCCTGCCGGGCTTCTTCAATGGCGGCTTTCAGGCTTTCATAGCGCTGCTGCTGCATGGAAAGAAACTGGTTTTCCTGCTGCAATCTCGCATTCCGGTTAAGGCTGTTTGCCATCAGCAGAAAGATCGCATTGAACATGAACATCAGAAACAAAAGCGCGATGCTCATAACGATGTAGACCTGCAAGACCCGCCCTGTCCGGAGCGTTATCTGGTAGCGCGGGGTTATAAAAAGGTTCAGCAGGATGAACACCAGCGGCAGTACCCAGAACACATACCACGTCTGCGCAAAATTGTCATCCTCCACCATCGCGCGTACTGCGTGGGTGGCGGGATAATAGGCTGCGGCAGTGATCAGCCAGCAGACCGCATTATAAAAGATGCAGGCGCCAAAGCAGAACCACGGCTTGCCCGGCGGCAGCTGCATCCGGATCACGATTGCCGTGCCGACGGCCCGGGACAGGCTGTTCAGGCACGCAAATACCGCGCAGACCGCAAGCGCGATGGTTCCGGATTTCCAGAGAGAGATCCGCAGCGTTCTGCGATACAAAAAAATTGCTGTAAGCGTAATAAGCAGCACGGAGAACGCCGTTGAAATGCCAAAATGATAGCAAAGCAGCCCGCCGCCAAGGCAAAGCCCGAGCAGCAGCGGCACCGCCCCTGCTGCAAGCTTTGCGGGCGGCAGCTTCAGATAGGAACCTACCGGAAAATACGCAAGCAGCAAACCGGGAAACACGACGGTAAGCTCCAGGATCGGGCGCAGAACATCCTTCAACCCACACGCCCCCTTTGCAGCAGAAATTCCATAAAGGCCTGCCGGGCAGCTTTCAAAAGCTCCTGACTGACATAGACGCGGCTGCCGTCCGTCATACAGAAGGCGGCAGCCTGAAAATCGGCAGCATTCTCCATATTGATGATCGCGCCACGTCCGCAGACAAAAAAGCGCGGATCTTTTTTGAGCGGCTCGGTGAACGCTTTGAAGCTCTGGCGCGTAGCAAGCGTTTTGCCGGCAGTGGTGCGGATGTTGATCATGTGGGCGAAGTGCTCGGCGGATATAATATCCCGATAGCACAAACGGATGTCGCTGCCGTCGACTTTTACCACCAGAACCGGCTCCGGGCGCGGAAGCTTTGCGAGCATTTCATCCAGCAGACCGGACAACTCGGCCTCTGAAAAGGGCTTGACCAAATAATGAAATGCCCGCACCTGAAAGCCCTCGAGTGCGTGGTCTGTCGAGGTGGTGGTAAAAACCAGAAGGCAGTCTGCATCGGTTTTCCGAAGTTCCCTTGCCGCATCCATGCCGCTTAAACCATTCATGTAAATATCCAGAAATGCGGCGGTAAAGCGCTGCTCTTTTTCTGCCGCCAGAAAGGCTTCCCCGCTGTCAAACTCTAAAATTTCTGCATCTGCGCCGCGCTGACTCAGCTGCCGCACCAAGCGCTCCTTCAGCAGTGTGCGCTCAGTATCAAGGTCATCGACGATTGCGATCCTCATGCTGTATCAGGAAGCCGTTTTACAGCTTCCAACCTCCTTTATAAACTCTTTCATCCTGATTATAGCACAGTTGCCCGGTTATGTCGCAGCCGAAAATGGGATTTCGTGACGGAAAAGGGGCTTTCGTGCTAAATGGCTTGAAAAGACCATGCCTGTCCGTATACTGAAAGCAGAGAACGCCAACGACGGCGCAAGAGAAAGGAGGCACGCTGTGTACCGAATTGCCGTGCTGACAAGCAGCAGGGCGCAGGAAGCTTTTCTGGCAGAGCAGATCTCGCGGTTCTGCGCCGAACATTGCTTGTTCCCGAAAATGGACTGTTACCACGATCAGGAAAGCTTTTTTGAGGCTGCACGCAACGAACCGCTGACAAATGCCGTGATTGCCCTGCCGGGGGTCGACGGATTGAATGCAGTAGAGCATCTGCGCGCGCTTTGTCCACAGACACGCATTATCTGGTGCAGCGATCTGGATTTTTCGCTCCATGCCTTCCGGCTGCGTGCAGACTATTTTCTGCTGGAGCCGGTGACCGAAGCCGCCTTGCGGCAGGGATTCCGCATCTGGCTGGATGGAAAAAAATCAGGCGGAGCAGCACTGGTCTGACCGCAACGAACACAACAAGGAGAACAGTTTATGAAAAAGAGAAACATCGTCCATTCTGCGTTAAGCCTGTCGCTGACCGCAGCATTGTGCCTTTCCATGGCTGCCTGCGGCGGAACACAGACGCCGGCAGACAGTGCTGCCGCTTCGCAGCCCGCTGCCCCGTCCGCTGCGGTACAGCCCTCTTCAGCGGAACAAGCCTCTGCGGCGCTGCCGGTAAAGGCTCTGAACCCCAAGCAGGTAGAGGAAAACCCTTACATGGCCAAGAGCGATGCAAACATTCATCACGATGGCTACAACACCGACTCGACGGATGAGATCCTGCCGCTTGCCATCTATCCGGAGATCAACGTTTCCTATGAGACGACGAACGCGAACGCTTCGCCCGCCATCTACTTTGACAGCTACGGTCATGCCGTTGTGCCGCTGCTGGGCGGCATCGCCATCCGAGACCTGAACGCCGAAGAGACAAAGACGCTCGGCTATTTCTCCCCCAAACAGCATGACGGCGGCGGTTACGTTATCCAGAGCTCCTATACCTTCCTTGACGAATCCAACCGCATCGTCTGCCCCACGAGCAACAACCATGTGCTGATGCTCCGCGCAACGGATGAAAACGGCAATGTTCTGCCCGAATTTGAAAAGGTGCTGGACATTGATATCAAAGCTGCCGCCGAGGCCGCGCTTGGAAAAGAGCTGACGCAGAATCTTCTGTCCGTGGTCTTTGACTATGACGGAAACCTCTGGTTTGCAACGGGCGGCTTCCGCATTTATCCGCAGCGCCAGCAGCAGGGCGTCATCGGCTATATTGCCCGCTCGGCCATTGATGCGATCCTGAACGGCGAGCAGACAGACCTTTCAAAGGCTGTTTTTGTCCACGAACTGACCCCCGGCGAGGGCGCTGAAAACGGCATCGCCGCCTCCAAGGACGGTGCGGTGGTCCTGACCAACCAGAACTGCTATCTTCTGCGCGCAGAAGAAGGCGTAGACGTTGTATGGTGCACGCCCTATGAGAGCGCGGGTGCAAAGGTGAGCGGCGAAGGTGATAAGACCACCGGCGGCGGTCTTGCGTGGGGCGGCGGTTGCTCGCCCACGCTGACACCGAACCTTGTGCTGTTCACGGATAATCAGGACCCTGTAAACCTTCTTGCGCTCGATATGAAGACCGGCGAGGTCGTGGCAAGCACCCCGGTGCTGGATGACCTGCCCGAGGGCTATCAGGTAGCCGTTGAGAACTCTGC
>ERZ1026916.1103-NODE-1103-length-15033-cov-5.790626_pt1 | contig 15033 bp, 6 predicted proteins | sample MGYA00519465_ERZ1026916 | MGnify/ENA primary metagenome ERZ1026916 (study PRJEB26926, sample SAMN06164880) | human gut metagenome | biome: ENVO:00009003; feature: ENVO:2100002; material: ENVO:00002003 | host: Homo sapiens | place: USA | collected 2012 ... | reverse complement strand
GTTTCAGCACTTGGCTGTAGGCTTCTACTTTGTCACGATATGCTTCGCGGCTTAAGAACTGCTGGGCTCCGGCTTTCAGACCGAAGCTGCAAAGTAATGTAAGTATGGTTATTATCTTTTTCATAATTATCTCTTTATTTCTTATTTAAGCGAATAGTTAAGAGTATCCGGAGTTTATCCTTTGATCTTATGTATCGCGCAATATGCCACCGGAAGCACGAACAGCGTCAATGCTGAGGCTACCAGCAGACCACCCATGATGGTTGCCGCCATACCACCGAACATAGCGTCGAATAGCAACGGCAACATACCCAGAATCGTAGTTCCGGACGCCATGGCTACAGGTATGATACGGCTGGTTGTAGCACTGATTACTGCATTCAGCGGTGCTTTTCCGGAAGCAGCTTCTATGTCGATTTGGTCTACCAATACAATTGCATTTTTGATATTCATACCAATCAATCCCAGTAGACCGAGAACAGAGAAAAAGTCGAATGATTTACCAAGCAAGATTAATCCCAGTACGATTCCGATAAAGATAAGCGGCAACATCAATAGGATGACAATTGGCTTGCGGTAGGTTCTGAACAGGAACAACAGGGTAATAAACATTAAGAAAAACGTTAGTGGCATATTAGCTGCCAATGCTGCATTACTTTCTGCCTGACTTTCCTGTTCACCAAAATACTTCATGGTATATCCTTCCGGTACCTGAATTTCTTCTTGTACTTCTTTCCATATCTTATTGAAGGCTGCTATGGCATTTACTCCCCGGCGTGGATCGGCTTGCGCCATCATTACCATCTGACGGTTATAGTCTTTCACATTCGAGAACTTATATTGGAAATCAAATTCACTGACTACTTGTTCCAGGGTAGTGGTTTCCTGTGTTGTACCGAATACGGGTAGTGTACGCAGGTCGTTGATGCGGAAAGAATCGACTGTGTTATCCTTTAGAAGGATAGGCAATACCTGGTCGCCTTCACGATATTCGCCTAATGTCATACCGCTTGTACCAATCTGAATGCTCTGTGCCATACTTTGTCGGGAGACACCTAACGGTTGGGCACGTTCCGGACTGTAAACGGGTTTCCATACAGGAATCTTATTCCCCCATGAATTGCGTACGTTGATGAGATCATCATCCCGATGCATGATTTCCAGGACTTTGTTGGTCAGCATCACCAGTGAATCGACATTGTTGCCGATAAAGCCGATTTCAATGGCGGCATCTACCGCAGGCGATAGCTTAAACAAAGTGGTACGGGTGATGGCATTCGGATAGTTTGCCTTCATATACTGGTCGAAGTTCTCTTCGTATTCCTTTGTATATTTACTGTCGGTCAGTTCGATAAGTATATTGGCAAAGTTGGGCTTAGGACCGACGGAAGTAGATGCCAGATAGTAACGTAACGGCGTACTTCCGAATGTGGTGGATATTCGTTTAACTTCCGGTTGTTGCAGGAGGTGCGCTTCCACCTGTTTCATTTCCTTTTCTACGTCACGGATGCTGTAACCGTCCGGATAGAATATATCGGCACGGAAATAGGGCTTATCCAGTGAGGGGAAGAAGTTTTGAGGCATCATTCCCATGATGACCAGTGAGATGATAAACAGGACTACCATACTACCCAGTGTAAGAGTCTTCTTCTTGATAAGTACTCCGAGGATAGAGGCGAACTTGTGATAGAAAGGTTTATCATACGGGTCTTTATTGGTATCGCCGGATTTGGCTTTCAGAATAAAGTTACCGAAAGTGGTGGTTTGTGTGAGTGCCAGTATCCAGCTTAATCCCAAAGAAATGGCAAGTACGACAAACAGGGGTTTCACGATTTCCGCTACAGCAGAAGGGGCGAGGTACAACGGCAGGAATGAACAAATGGCGATGAACGTAGCGCCAAGTAATCCCCATTGCGGTCCGGTAGCTCCATCTATCAGTGCTTTTCGCTGGTCTATACCTCGGGCAATGGCTATTTGTGCATTGTCTGTCACTACGATAGCATTATCCACCAGCATACCCATGGCAATGATGAAACCTGCCAGTGAAGTACGGTTCAATCCTACTCCCATGAAAGACATGATGAGCAGTGTACCGCCAATGGTGAATATCAACGAACTGCCGATAAGTATACCTGCACGCAGCCCCATCACCAGCATGATGATAACAATTACAATGAGTAGGGATTCTATCAGGTTAATGATGAAACCATTATTTGCTTCTTGAGCTATGACATTTTCTGGATACAGACTTTCCAATTCCAACCCTACCGGAATAAGGGGAAGAAGTTCAGCCAGTTTCTGATCTACCAGTTCTCCAGTCTTTACTACATCTTTTGTCGGGTCGGTGGAAACACCGATACCTATGGCACGCTTCCCGTTGACATGCATGATGTTGCCGGGAGGATCCATATATCCTTTTTCAATGATGGCAATATCGCCCAGTTTCACCTGTCCGCCCGGAGTGGTAATCACTTGGTTCCGGATGTCATTGACGGTAGTATAGGTTCCGTTGGCAACAATGCGCAGTTGTTGTTCACCGGCATTGATTTCACCTGTATTGATAATCTGGTTTTGCGATTGTAACAGACTTGCTACTTGCTTCGGATCTATACCCATACCGGCCAGTTTATTGACGGATATATAGATATTTACCACCTCGGTTTGTGTACCGAACAAGGCTACTTTCATAACTCCGTCAGCAGTGATAACCTGGGTTTTGATACGTTCTGCCCAGTTGCGCATTTCTTCGTAAGAGAAACCGTCATCGCCTACCAAGCCATAGTATATGCCGAATACATCGCCGAAATCGTCCGATACCGTGGGAACGGAAGCACCGGCGGGTAGCTGCGGTTGTATGTTGAGCACCTTACGGCGCAGTTCATCCCACTTCTGCGGAATCGACTCTGCGGAAAGGGAAGGTTGAAGCTCGAATGTAATCTTGGATAGTCCGTACATGGACTCCGACTTAATTTTATATACACCACTCATCGACTGTATCTCGCGGGAGATCGGTTCGGTGATCAGTCGTTCTACTTCTGCTGGTTCTGCCCCCGGGTAGCGGGTCATAATGACCGCTGACTTGATGACGAAGGGTGCATCCTCTTTCTTTCCCAACCGGCCGAATGATAGTATACCGCCGATTAGCAACACAGCCAGGAAGAAATAAACAATCTTGGTGTTGTCTAATGCATATTTAGCTAAATTCATATGATTTATATTTGGGCGACCTCAAGGTCGCAGTGGTTGGTAGTCTAATTGATAACTTTCACCGTTTGTCCGTCCACCAGTTGGTGCACTCCGGCAATCACAATAGTTTCTCCCGGCTGTACACCGGTAGAGATAAGGGCATTGGCTTCTCCGGTAGGAGAGTATACGGTTACTTCCCGCTTGCTTACCTTATTATCTTTTACTACCCACACATAGGTTTTCTGGTTCTCGCTTTCACCGAATATGGCACTGAGCGGAATATTCACAAGCTTTTCTTCCAAGAAGGGAGCTACGTCCGAAGCCAGCTTGATTTTGCACGTAAATCCCGGTTTCACATCGTATAGGGAACGGTTGAAAGCAGGATCTTCAATCGTAATAGTTACCGGGATACCTGTTCCGGCTGTAGAAATATCCAGATATTCTTCTAGTTTTGCATTGAATACTGTGTCTGGATAGGTATCGAATACCACTTTGAATGTTACGTCCTTTGCCCGAAGTAGATAGAGATAATCATCCGGTACGGTGAATTTGATGCGGAGCTTCTGTGTATTCACCAATTGTACAATGCCTTCCCCAGAGTTCACGCGCTGATAGTTTTCTACCAGACGTTTTTCAATAGAACCGTCGAAAGGAGCGGTCAGTTTGGTATCCCGCATATTATTGCTGGATAATTCATAAGCAGACTTTGCCTTTTGATAATTGGCAACGCTGATTTCATATTCCTGCACGGAGATGGCCTGGCGTCCCAACAAGCGTTTGTTACGTTCTACCTGTGCTGCGGCAGTCTCGTAAGCGGCTTTGTCGGCGGCATATTGCAGGGAAATATCGCGCGGATCAATGGCGGCGATCAGTTGTCCTTTTTTTACCCGTTGGCCTTCTACCACAGGCAGATTTATGACCTGACCGCTGACGCGGAAGGCCAGTTTTACGTATTCTACGGCTTCTACAATACCGGAGAAGTCTTTCCGGATGACCGATTGGGAGCTGGCAGTAGCTGTCTTGACAGGTCGGATCAGGGTGGCATCGCCCTCTTTCTTGTGCCCGCATGATGTGACAAGCAGCATCACGCCGATGGCGAACAAATAGATTTTCTTCATACTAATGTATAGTTGTTCGTTTAGGTATAAAAACATAAAACCGGAAAAACAGATAATTGTTCTCCCGGTTTATTTTGTTACGCGTTGTTAATGATACAGGCTTCTACTCCTCTATCCTGAGCAACAAATCGGTGCCCAATTTGAGCTTATAAACGTTTTTATATACTTGTATGTTCAGTTCTTCTCCGGCAATAAGTGAAATATTTATTTCTTTGCCTACATGCATATGAAGTGTACGTCCCTGATAATTTATCTGGAAGGAGTAACTGTTCCACTTCTCTGGAATGACTGGGAAGAAAGAGAGTATGCCCTCCAGAATCTGCATCCCGGCAAAGCCTCGTACAATGGCAAGCCAGCTGCCCGGCATACTGGTGATATGCAGTCCTTGGTGAGTTTCGTTGTTGTAATCATCCAGGTCGAGACGGGTGGCATGCAGAAAGAGTTGGTAAGCCTTTTCCACTTCTCCGATGCGGGCGGCAAGAATGGAGTGGATGTGCGGGGAAAGTGAAGATTCATGCACCGTCATTGTTTCATAGAAGTCGAAGTTGCGGCGGACTGTTTCCTTATCGAAATTGAAATAATACAGATATAGGCCCAACAATACATCGCTTTGTTTGATGTAGCATGAACGAAGAATACGATCCCACGACCAGTGCTGATTGATGGGGCGTTCTTCGGGTGGAATGGCATCGGTACTGTTCAGTTCCTTATCCAGGAAACCGTCATTTTGTACAAAGATCCCCAGTTCTTTATCTTCCGGCAGATACATACGGTTGATAATGTCGCGCCAGCGTTCAGCCTCTTCTTGTTGGCGGAGGTTGGTGACACGGCGTACACGCGCATATTCGTCGGGGTATTCTCCGGCAATGATCTCAAGATAGTTAAGTGTCATCCGCAGGCACTGCACACACGAGTAATTGGTGTACCAGTTATTATCTACGTTGTTTTCGTACTCATCCGGTCCGGTGACACCCAGTATCACATATTTCTGTTTTGGTTTGGAGAAAGATACACGCTGGCTCCAGAAACGGGAGACAGCGATCATTACTTCCAGTCCGTATTTGGCTACATAATCTTTACTGCCAGTGATTGCAGCATGCTGTGCAATGGCATAGACGATGATATTATTGCGATGTATTTCTTCAAAGGTTATTTCCCATTCACTGTGGCACTCCTCACCGCTGTAAGTAACTTGCGGGAATAGGGCGGCACCCTCTTTGAAACCCAGTTTGCGGGCATTCTCTATCGCTTTCGGTAGTTGGTTATAGCGGTATATCAACAGGTTTTTCACAATCTCCCTCGGAGTAGAGAGTAGGAAGAACGGTACACAACAAAGTTCCGTATTCCAGTATGTGTTTCCACCGTATTTTTCACCAGTGAATCCTTTCGGACCGATATTCAGGCGCGGATCATCACCGCGGTACGTCTGGCATAGTTGAAAGATGTTGTACCGGATCCCCTGTTGTGCTTCCGGGTCGCCTTCGATAACCACATCCATTTCTTTCCATATATTGGCCCAGGCTTGCTGATGATCGTTTTCCAGCTTATCCCAGCCGTCTATTTTAGTCTGACGGGCTTTGGTGACGGAATGTTCTATCAGTTCCTGGCGTTCATCATAGAGCGATGAACTTATGACAGTATATTTGATGAGCATTACATTGTCTCCCGGTTTCACATCTGCCCCGATGCTGAACCCGGTTTGTTTCTCCTTTTCAATGCGTATCGGGTTCGAGGTGGTTTCTTTGCCGTTCTTGAAGAACTGATAGGTCATGGCATAGCACACTTGCGCATCTTCACGTCGGGTTTGCGTCCATAGATAAGCACAATCCTTTGTGACGCCGGAACGGAGGATATTCCATATCTTCTCGTTCGGATCATCATCCTTATTGACTATGACTGCATCCAAGGAGGGAATCAGTGATATTCTTCCCGTATAATTGATGGAGGTGACGCTGTATTTTATCAGACATAAATCGGGGTGAGCCATATTGTTGATATGCTCCACATGTACCCGTATTTGGTGTCCTTTGGGAGATGTGATTTCGAAGTCCCGGTAGGAGATACCCGCTTTCATATCGAGCCTGCGGCTGAAGCTGTTCACGTCCCATTGTGCCAGGTCCAGTTCTTCGTCGATAAGGCGCAGACTGACACGACTCCAGTCCGCTGCATTGGGAATACGGGTATAGAAATGAGGGAAACCGTTTTTCCACCAGCCTACACGCGTTTTATCAAGAAAGGTGATACCGGCAACGAATGAACCACGGTATGAGTCGCTTGAATAAGGTTCCTCGAAATTGCCCCGTTGGCCGAAGCGACCGTTCCCAAGACTGAATATACTTTCTGACATTCGCAGGTTGTCGGCGTGAAAGTTATCTTCAATAATATTCCATTCATCGGTTTTAAGGTATCTTTTCATGGTGTGTATCTCAATGGTGATTATGGCCGTAAAGATAAACAAATAAACGGATAAACGGCAATGATGAGGAAAAAAAGGAGACAAAGAATATCTAAAGAATAAGATGTGTTTGGTTCCTTTATAAGAATCGCCCCGATCTTTTTAAAGGAACGGGGCGATTATCGTAGAGAAAAGAGTTGTTTGTCGTAGAGGGATAGATATCTCCTTTTAAGTATGTTCTCGCGCGGATTATGCTTTTGCTTGTTCTCCTTTGGTCTCTTTGATTAAATATACACAAACGGCACCGATAATCAACATCACGCCTGCCATGACAAGCATATTTATTTCAGGCGGTAACATGCCTTTCGGGGTGAACAGAGCCAGAATACTACCACCCAGCGTAGCAGCTACAATCTGCGGAATACAGATCGTTCCGTTGAACAGTCCCAGATAGGTCCCCATGTGTCCGCCGCTTAGAGCATTGGTCAGGATGGTGAAAGGCAATGCCAGCATAGCTGCCCATGCGCAACCGATAAGCAAAAAGGAGATGAATAATACATATTGATTGTGAACAAAATACGTGGAGATGAAACCTATTCCACCCAAAACAAGACTGAGTGAGTAGATCAGTTTGCGGTTCTTGAACATCGGGATACATACAGCCCAGAGTACAGAACCAATGGCCTGTACGGCAAACAATACGCCTACCCAGTCGGCAGCATTCTGATATTGGATACTCTTAGTGTCCAGCACTACTTTGTTTGCGCCGTTCACCACAGTTTCAACAGTAGGAGCATCGAATACATTGGCAGCTACACTACCATTGGTATAGGTCCACATGAACATGAAGGCAAACCAACAGAAGAACTGGACCAAACCTACTGTCCAGAAAGCTTTCGGTGCTTTCACCAGTAGTTTCACCATATTGATCTTTTCCTTTTTTTCCTCTTCGGTGATGCCATGGTATTCCGCATATTCGGCAGGTGGCATTTCTTTCACCTTTACTGTGGTGTAGATGACGCAAAGTATCAGAATGGCTGCTCCGATATAGAAGGAATATATAACTGAGTCGGGAACTACACCTTGGGGAGCTATGTTGCTGATGCCTATCCATGTAAAGATGAACGAGAACAGGAAACCTACCAAGCTACCGGCATTGCACAGGAAGCTCTGGATAGAGTAGGCAAGGCCTTTTTGCTTTTCGTTTACCATGTCGCCCACCATCATTTTGAATGGCTGCATCGCCATATTGATGGATGTATCCAGAAACATCAACGATACTAATCCGAATATCATTGCCGTGCTGACTGCCATACCGAAGCTACCGGCATTCGGCAGCAGGCACATTACCAGTACGGCTACCAGTGAACCGACAAAGAGGTAAGGAATACGTCGTCCGAAGCGTGTCCACGTTTTGTCGCTTGCAGCACCTACGATGGGCTGCACGATGATACCTGCCAATGGTGGCAATATCCAGAAATAACTCAAATTGTGCGGGTCTGCACCCAATGTCGCAAAAATACGGCTGATGTTCGCACTCTGCAAAGCATACGCAATCTGTACACCAAAGAAGCCGAAGCTGATATTCCACAGCTTCCAAAAGCTCAAATCAGGTTTTACTTTCATTCTTAATTTTATGTATTAGATATTTATTCAGTTATTTCGTTGTTCCCCTCACTACAAGATTCGTTCTCACAATCTTGTTGCTACTCTTATCATCGCCCCCTTCCAGCTTACCTGTCAGAATGCTGAAAGCGCTTTTTCCGACTTCTTCTCCATGCTGTTCTACGGTGGTCAGTTTGGGATCTGTGCTTTGGGCGATGGCACCGTCGGTAAATCCGCAGATCGATACTTCGTCGGGCACTTTCTTTCCAACCAGTTTGCAGGCATACAGAATGCCTGAAGCTGTTTCGTCATTGATGGCGAAGAAACCGTCGGGATGCTCGGAACCTTCCAGTATGTCAGGGGTGATGGATATGGCACGTTCCCGGGTATCACACAACATAATCATGCTGTCGTCTACGGGAATCTTGTATTTCTTCATGGCATCCAGATAGCCATTCCGGCGGTTCTTGGTGATTTCCAAATGCGGGGCTGCTCCATAGAACAGGATACGCTTGCAGCCTGTCTGTATCATATACTCTACAGCAGCAAAAGAACCGGCATAGTCGTCCACTACCACCCGCTCTGTTTTCAATCCGGTGCAGATGCGGTCGTAGAACACAATGGGAATATTGTTATTCAGCAAGTCCTGATAATGGTCGTATTGGGAAGTATCTTTTGCTAATGAGGCAATCACACCACAGACGCGGGCGGCAAGGAATGAATGTACGATTTTCACTTCCTGTTCATAAGATTCGTTGCTCTGCGCTACCAGAATATTGTATCCTGCTTCGGCGGCAGCCTTTTCAATGCCACTCAGCACGCACGAGAAAAAGTGATGTACCAGTTGCGGCACAATTACACCGATTGTATTCGAACGGCTGGCTCGAAGATTTACTGCAAGTACGTTAGGCTTATAATTATGCTCGCGGGCGTAAGCATGTATAAGGTTGCGGGTTTCCTGGCTGATATCCGGGTTGTCCTTCAACGCTCTTGACACGGTAGAGGGCGAGACGTTCAACGCCCGTGCTATGTCCTTGATGGTAATCTGCGGTTTATTCATGGTATTCTCTAAGTATTCCTTTATCCAAAGGTAGTGCAAACCAAAAACAATACAAAATAAGCTTGCTTGTTTTTTTATTGCTGAGGTGCAGCTTATCTTATTGAACTGACTTATCCGGTTGCAAAAATAGCTGAATACATGAAATATCGCTTCTTCATTGACAGTTATCGGGTTAGTGATTTGCGCAAACGTTTGCAAACGTTACAGAAAGTCCCATTGTCTTTATGCCGGTATTGAACAGGCAGGGAAAGATGTTATCAATATATGAATTTTTAACAAGTGCTTCGGCTTTTGTGATTGCCATCATGCTGGCGACCACAACGATATTGCCGGAAAGCGGATTGGCTAAACTTCGTAGAGCCCGTAATATCCTTGTACCTTCTTATTTCGTGCCAATACCTGACAGCCGCACTGAAGCTGACTTTGCAAGGAATGCCAACCGGCGTCTCTTTTTATCCTGTCCCTTTCACTTTCTTTCGTATGTTTGTTGCCCTTTTCCGCAAGAAGATGTACCTTTGTGGGTAAAGTTATGTATTCCAAATTAATAATTAGAGAAATGGAAGAACTTCAAGACAAATATGTACGTTTCGACTGGGCCATCAAGCGCCTGTTACGCCAGAAGGCAAACTTCGACGTGCTTGAAGGTTTCCTCACCGTGTTTCTGGGTGAGAAAGTCACTATTTTGGAAATTCTGGAGAGTGAAAGCAATCAACTGTCCGCTGAAGATAAATTCAACCGTGTGGACATCAAGGCCCGTAACAGTAAGGACGAGATCATCATTATCGAGATACAGAATACCCGCGAACTTTATTATCTGGAGCGGATTCTTTATGGCGTTGCCAAGGCTATCACTGAGCATATCTCGCTGGGTGAAACGTACTATAAGGTGAAGAAAATCTACTCCATCAGCGTTCTCTACTTCGATATCGGAAAGGGAAACGACTACCTGTATTACGGTCAGAACCATTTCGTAGGCGTCCATACGGGCGACCACCTTCAGGTGAATGTCAAGGAGCGTGATGCCATTGTCTCCCGCATGCCAGCCGAGATATTTCCCGAATATGTCCTTATCCGTGTGAATGAGTTCGACAAAGTGGCTGTCACACCACTTGAAGAATGGATGAAATATTTGAAGGACGGTACCATTCGCCCCGATACCACCGCTCCCGGTCTGAGCGAGGCTCGCGAGAAACTGAAATACTTCTCCATGCCCCCTAAAGAGCGCATGGCTTATGACGAGCATCTGAGCGCTGTGATGATTCAGAACGATGTGCTGGATTCTGCCAAACTGGAGGGAAAGATTGAAGGACGTGCGGAAGGACGAGATGAAGAACGTTTTTCCATAGCCCGCAACATGAAGCAACTGGGTATTCCTGTTGACGTGATAGTAAAGTCTACAGGGCTGACATCGGGAGAGATTGAAACTTTGTAGAATTTTTATAAAGTATGCGATACCGCCCTGTAGCCAATGAATTTTCTTCGTAGGCTATGGGGCTTTCGCCTTGCTTCCCCACCATTATGAATTTTGTATGCCAGTGGTTTTAGGTAATTTTTTAGAAAGGTGCAGGGCGTTTGTTACAGATTAATTTTATCTTTGTCCCCCACCTTTAACAAACCGAAGTGTATGCGCAGACCTGTTTTTCTTCTTCTACTTATACTTTTGCAGATAACGCTTCCCGTCAAGCTGTCCGGACAGAAACCGGATTATCGCTTGTTCGATAATATCAGTCTGGGGACGGAAGCCTCTGTAATCAATTGCTTCCTGCAAGATACACAGGGACTGATATGGATCGGTTCCAATAAAGGGCTGTTCAGTTATGACGGTTATTCCACGCAGCCACATTTCACTTTCGCCAAGCGTAACAATACACAGATTTATTGCGGTACGGTGGTAGACAGTACCTATCTTTATCTGGGTGCCGACAATGGTCTGCTGATTTATAACTATCGCACAGATACCTACGAAGAACCGGAAACGCAACTTCCGACCGATATCCGTGCATTGCTTGTACACGACGGTATGCTGTGGTTGGGAACATTGAACGGCCTCTATACCTATTCGCTGAACGACCACCAACTCTCTGCCGTTACCGAAGGTATTCCACACCAGACCATCTATTCCCTGATCCGCTCTTCGGACGGGCTTCTTTATATCGGTACCTATAACGGCTTCTGTCGTTATATCCCCGCTACCCGGCATTTTGAAGAAATAGACCTGCCTCTCAGTGGCAACCGGAGCAATCAGTTTGTCAATTCCCTACTGGAAGATACGGCGCGTGGCTGCATCTGGATCGGTACGGAAGGGTGTCTTTTCAGATATACGCCTGCCGACGGCCGTACTCAGCGGATTGATGCTTTCCACGATAATTCCGTCAAGTCATTGGCACTGGATGGCAGTGGGCAGTTGCTGGTGGGTACGGACAACGGTTTGTATGTATATCAGGAAGGAGAACCTTTGCTGCACGTGGTCCACGACTCCCGAAATCTGCAATCACTCTCCAATAATATCATCTGGACTATCTTTGCCGACCGGGAACATAACATCTGGCTGGGTACGGATTACGGAATTTCCATGTCACGGAATAACAATGCGTTGCGTTATATCCCCATTTCACAAATCACCGGAACGGGAGAGGGGAACCAGTTCTATTCCATGCTTCGCGATACACACGGAACCTACTGGTTTGGCGGAACCAACGGACTGATTCGTTTCACTCAGCCCCTGGGTGAAGAACAAGATGTGGCCTGGTATAAAATGGGTGATCGGAAATATCCCTTGTCGCACAACCGGGTACGCCATCTTTATGAAGACCGGGAGCGGCAACTCTGGGTGGCTACCGATGGCAGCATCAGCCGTTATGATCCGAAGAACCGCCAGTTCGTCCATTATAGCATTGTGGATAGCACCCGCCGCTACAATGCCAACTGGGCGTATCATTTATTTGAAGACCGGGAAGGGAAACTCTGGATAGCCACTTGTCTCGGTGGAATTTTTGTGGTAGACAAACAGAATCTTATGCGTTCTTCCGGTGGTCCCTATATGGCAGAGAAGACGTATTCCATACACAACGGTCTTTCGGGTATGTTCATCAACCAGCTAATCCCCGACCGTGAGGGGAATGTATGGGCATTGCTGTACAACAGTGCCAATAGCATCGAGAAGATAAATCCCCGCACGGGCGAGATAACCCATATCGCCCCGGACGAACTGACAGGCGAAAGAACCCCCAACTTCATCCTCTCTGCCCAAGACGGTCATATCTGGATAGGCTTTCCCGGTGGTGTGATGCGTGTACAGCCTGATAACGATAGTATCCGTATGCTTCCTTTCGATGAGTACAATCACTATGCAATACTTTCCATGGCTGAGGCTGACGGAAAAATCTGGATATCTACTACCGACGGTTTCTGGGTGGCAGACCAGCAAACGCTGGAAATCCGTCGGCTGAATATCACTGATAAACGTTTCACCAGTATGTTCTTCGACCGGACAAGCGGAGAATTTTACTTGGGTACGGCAGATGGCTTTGCCATATCTTCACCGGAAGCTCTGCTGGCGGAACACACCGAAAAGCCGCTTATCCTGACTGCCATTTATATCAACAACCAACTGTATCAGCCCAATATCTCACAAACTGATCTTTCACATTCCGATACCGGACGCTCCGGCACTTCCTCATTGCCTGAACAAAGTATCCGCTACTCGCAACGGATAGAACTGGCTTATGACCAGAATAACCTTGCCTTTGAACTTTCCGACCTGTCTTATTCTCTTGAAGAAAAAAGCAAACTTGTATATCGTCTGGAAGGTGTGGATCGTGAGTGGAACTTGCTGAAAGCGAATACGAACCGTATCACTTACAATAACCTGAGTTATGGAGACTATCGTCTGTTGGTGAGTAAGTTGGACGCTTATGGAAAACCATCGGACCGGGCTTATACACTGGAGGTTCATATCATTCCCCCCTGGTACTATACTCCGTGGGCCAAGGCGCTCTATGTCTTGCTCTGTCTGATACTGGTGGTCTGGACCATCAACTTCTTCCGCGTTAAGAATCGCTTGAAGCTGGAGCGTATGGAGAAGGAGAAAATTTTGGAACAATCGCAGGCGAAAATGGAGTTCTTCACCAACCTTTCCCACGACCTAAAAACTCCGTTGAGCATGATTATCGCCCCTATCAGCAAATTGCTGCCCGGTATCAAGGATCAGCAGGAGAAGAAACAACTGGAGCAGGTGCATCGAAATGCCATGAAGCTGAATTCACTCATTCATCAGGGATTAGACTTCAACCGGGTGGATAGTGGCAACAATACGTTGTTGATACTTTCTCAAATCGAACTGGTATCTTTTGCGCGTGGCTTATTTGCTTTGTATGCAGAGGAGAAGGCGAAAGAGAAGAAACTAACTTTTCATTTTCATACCGACCGTGAAAAGATATACATACAGATGGATGCCATAAAACTGGAATCTATCTTGGATAACCTCTTGTCCAATGCCGTGAAGTACACTCCGGAAGAGGGTGAGGTAACGCTTCGTTTGCAGGCTTCTGATAAAGAGGTGCATATCTCTGTATCCGATACAGGTATAGGTGTTCCCCGGCAGGATCAGCCGTATGTTTTCCAGCGTTTCTTCCAGTCTCCCAAGACGGCAGGCAAAAAGGAGGGAACGGGTATCGGACTATATTTGGTAAAGACTTATACGGAACTGCATGGTGGTAATGTTCAACTTTCTTCAGAAGAGAATAAAGGTACTACCATTACGCTGACCCTTCCGGTGATTGCTATGGAACACTCTGCCGTAGAGGTTTCTCCGGAAACTGTTTCTTCTGATATCGAACCTGTCGCTGCCGGAGTTGAAGTTGTGGTTCCAGATACAGGTATGCCTGCTTCGGATGCACCATTGCTTCTGATTGTGGATGATACTCCGGAGGTTTCAGAGTTTATCTATCAGATACTGCATACCAAATATCGTTGCCGTTTAGCGGATAATGGTAAGATAGGTATGGAACTCACTATGGAATTAATGCCCGATCTGATTATAGCTGATGTCATGATGCCCGTAATGGATGGACTTGAAATGGTGCGTCATATCAAGAAGAATATTCCCACATCTACTATTCCCATTATCTTGCTGACGGCGAAAAGTGATAAGGAAACAGAGCTTGAAAGTATCCAGTTACATATAGATGCTTTCATTCCTAAACCCTTTGAACCGGATATTTTACTTTCGCGCGTGGAGCAGTTATTACATAGCTGGGAGACGCATGAAGCGAAAGCCCGTATGGAAGTTCTTTCCACTCCGAAGGAGATAGAGGCGGTTTCTTATGATGAGAAGTTTCTGGCAAACGTGATTCATCTGATTGAAGAACATATCTCGGACTCCGAACTGAATGTGAATGCCCTTTGTGAATGGACCGATATTAATAACAAGCAGATGTATCGCAAGATAAAGCAACTGACGGGTATAACACCTGTGGAATACATTAAGTCCATCCGCATGAAAAAGGCGGCTATGCTGCTGAAACAGCAGAAGTTTACTGTGGCTGAAGTGATGTATATGGTCGGTTTCTCCAATCATTCCTATTTCTCTAAATGCTTCCAGGCAGAGTTTGGGGTGACGCCGAAGCAGTATGTCTGCTGTCTCTTATACACATCTCCGAGCCCACGAG
>ERZ1026916.1044-NODE-1044-length-15587-cov-4.399047_pt1 | contig 15587 bp, 9 predicted proteins | sample MGYA00519465_ERZ1026916 | MGnify/ENA primary metagenome ERZ1026916 (study PRJEB26926, sample SAMN06164880) | human gut metagenome | biome: ENVO:00009003; feature: ENVO:2100002; material: ENVO:00002003 | host: Homo sapiens | place: USA | collected 2012 ... | reverse complement strand
GCACTTGGCTCTTTTTATATAGATTTGTAATTTACACCATTATATAGACTTTATCGGATTTCCCTGTTTTATCCCTTATCTAAGCCTATAATTTGATACCGCTTGTATAAAAAACATTGTGCACGGGAGTGCAAACTGCTATAATAAATTGATTAACTTTGTTTTAAAAGCAGTGAAAGGGGCAATACAGGGAATGGCAAAGAAAAAGATAAAAGGCACACGTATACTGGCAGCAATTCTGACTGCGGCGATGGTATTTACATCGACGCCGTACACGGCGCTGGCGGCAGAAGGTGAAGCGGGCTATGTGACCGTGCAGAATGAGATAGAACAAACCGGACAGGCTGACGACGGCACCGGCAACAATGGCAATAACGGAGAAAATGGCGGCAAAGGAAATAACGGAGCAGGTGATTTTTCCGATGGCTCCGACAAGGATGGCGGCAACAGTGGCACCGGCGATGTGTCCGGCTCCGACGAAACAGGTGACATACCGGGCAACTCCGGCGATAACAGAGATAACGGCGGTAGCGGTAATGCCGGCGACGTATCAGGAGGCACCGGCGACATTTCTGACAATAATGGAGGCACCGGCGAAACAGGTGATGTATCAGACGGTAACGGAGGCACCGGCGACGTGTCCGGTCCCGACAGCGAAGTATCCGTTTCCGGCAATGACATTGCGGTATACGGTGTAGCGACAACCGCAACCGGCACCCTTACAGTGGAAGGAAACAACGGAAGCTATTCTTATGATGCGGAAAATGATGTCATCACGGTAAAGAACGGAGCGAACCTGACCTTCCACAGCGTAGATGGTTACGGAGCAGAAAATCCTTCCCAGACCCGTATTTATGTGGAAAAAGACGCCAAGGCAACCCTCACACTGGACGGTGTATACATAAACGTGAGCGATAAAGCAGTGTCTCCTTTGGAAATTGCAGAAGACAGTACGGGAGCGGTAAGAGTTGTCTTAAAAGGCAGCAATGCCCTAACAGCAGGTGAAAAAGCAGCGGGAATTCAGAAAAACGGTACCGCAGATGGAACTCTGACGATTTCCGGCAGCGGTACTTTGACCGCACAAGGAGGCGAGTATGGAGCGGGAATCGGAAGCGGCTATGAAAAAGCCGGAAGCAATATCACCATAAGCGGAGGAACGATAATCGCAAAGGGCGGCTATAACGGAGCGGGAATTGGCGGCGGAAAAAATGGAGCCGGAAGCAATATCAGCATAAGCGGAGAAACTATAACGGCAACCGGAGGCGAAAATGCAGCGGGAATCGGCGGTGGTGATTATGGAGTCGGAAGCAATATTACCATAAGCGGAGGAACGGTAACGGCGACCGGAGGCGAAAATGCAGCGGGAATCGGCGGTGGAGATAGCAGGGACGGAAACGATATCAGCATAAGTGGGGGAACTATAACCACAACCGGAGGCAAAAATGCAACCGACATCGGAGGCGGAAGTGGCGGTTCCACCGGCACGGTTACCATTACCGGCGGCAGCGTGAAAACAACAAAAGGTGTGCTTATCGGCGTGACCAACGGAACCGGTGCGGTTTACTGTACGGTGGTAGATCTGACGGATGAATTCGGAATAGAGGCAGCCGTTACGGATGTGGGCGAAACCGCCTATGGCATGAAGGATGTCATGACCGATGCAGACGGAAAGATTTATATGTATCTTCCGGCGGATGAAAACGGAACCACAATTGTATTTGGAACGCATTTTTATTCCGGTACTGTTTCTGCGGAAGCCGGAGCAGACAACCGCCTTACAAGGGGTACGGAATGTAAATACAGCTTACTGGTACTGGGCGACTCTGCTTACTATGAAAGAAATGAAAGCACGCAGGGCATTCTGATAAAAGACGGTGCCGACCTGATCATAAAGAGTGCGAACGGTTATGGCAAGGACAACTATTCTCCGATGAGAATACAAATAGAAGAAAATGCGTCTGTGACCCTGACTTTGGACGGAGCCTATATGGATGCATCTGCTATACCCTATATAAGCTCGCCCATTCTGATTCCGGAAAACAGTACCGGAAATGTAAACATTATCTTAAAGGGTGAGAATGGCTTAAAAGCAGGAAGATACTATGCTGCAATCCAGAAGAACGGAAATGCGGAAAACATTGGAACACTTACCATTTCCGGTGACGGTGCCCTGATTGCACAGGGAGGAAAACAGGGAGCCGGAATCGGAGGCGGCCATGAAAAAGCCGGAAACAATATCGTCATAAGCGGAGGAGAGGTAACGGCAACCGGAGGCGAATATGCAGCTGGAATCGGCGGTGGTATGTACGGTAGCGGAAGCAGTATTACGATAAGCGGAGGAACCGTAACGGCGACCGGAGGCGAATGTGGAGCCGGAGTCGGAAGCGGTTATTACGAAAGCGGAGGCAATATTACGATAAGCGGAGGAACCGTAATCGCACAGGGAGGAAATCAAGGTGCCGGAATTGGCGGCGGAAAAAGTGGCGCCGGAAACAATATCGATATAAGTGGAGGAACGGTCATAGCAACCGCTACAGCAGGAGATGATGGAGCTACCGGAGCCGGAATCGGTGGTGGTTATGCCGGTATGGGAAATAATATTACCATAAGCGGAGGAACGGTCACCGCAACCTCCACTGCAACAGGAGAGTACGGTTGTGCGGGAGCCGGAATCGGCGGTGGTTACGCTTGTATGGGAATTGGCATTATCATAAGCGGGGGAACCGTAACGGCTCTGTCAACTGCGGACGAAGCCTACTGGGAAGGATACGGAATCGGAAGCGGCTGTAGTACCGGCATCAGTGGTTCGGAAATCTATGGTGGAAACATCAAAGCAAGCAGACTTAGCGGTGTACTCGGAAAAGATGGAGACGAGCTACATGAAGCATATCTTGCGAGGGCAGACCTGCTGCTTCTTGCCGGAAAAAATGCGGCTCTTGGAAATCCTGTATTACAGACCTATAATAAGAAAACAGGAGAAACAAAGACACTTTCTTACAACCTGAAGGATGTATGCACCATGGAAGACGGCTATTTATACATGTATCTTCCGGCAGATACCGAGGATACGGTGACCCGTCTGGTGTTTGACAATGCCGTTTACGAAGCGACGGTAAAGAAATTTGATTATGAACTGGAACCTGGCCGGTATAGTGATTTTACCCTGATAAGCAGCACGGACGGAAAAGCAGAATATGGGGAAGTGCTCCGGGAGGATGTGCCGGAAGACGGTATCATTCCCGACGGTATCTGGATGTCGGACCTGCAGGCAGGCGGTTATACCTATACCGGTAAAGCAATCACCCCCTCCTTTAGGGTATACGACGGCAAAAAAATGCTGGCAGTGAAGAAGGACTACACCGTTTCTTATAAAAACAACATCAAAGCGGCAACGGCGGATGATGCGAAAAAGGCGCCCACCATTACCGTGAAGAGTACCGGTAACTATAAGGGAACGGAAACATGTACTTTTACCATAAATCCGGCATCCCTGGATGCAACGGAACAGCGTATTAACATCGATAACCTTTATCTGGCAGCGCCTGCGGGAAAAAATCCCAAAGGTATCAAAGCCGTGCCGGTGGTGACGGATAACGGAAAGAAGCTGTCAGAAAACAAGGATTACACCGTAAACCACGTAACCCTGAATGAACAGAATGCGGAAAACAAAAACGCAAACAGTTATGTAACTCCCGGAAAGTATACCGTGGAGATTACCGGAAAAGGCAATTACACCGGTACCAGACAGATAACGGTAACACTGGCAGATGTGGCAAAAGAGCAGATTTTGATGAGCAAGGTTACTGTGGCAAAAGTACCGGATGTGACTTATGATGCGGATTTATGCGAAGGAAGAAGCCCAGCCGGCATGACCCCGGCGCTTACCGTAACCTACGGCAGCGGAAAAAATAAAGTTACCTTATACAAGGAAGGTGATGTGAATGCAGCCGGTGAAACCGTTTCCGCGGAAAATGCCGACTATACGGTAACCTGGATAAACAACAGGTACGTGGGAACCGCAACCGCTGTTCTTACCGGAACCGGAAAGATTCTGGAAGACGGAACAGCCATCGGAACCTATTTTGGTGAAAAACGCATTACCTTTAAAATCAAGGGCACAGCGCTTTCCGCAAGCATGGTAAGCTGGGCGGACGGCAGCAAGAACGTAAGTGTTGTTTATAACGGCGAGGAACAGGAACCCGAAGTAAGGGTAAGTCTGCAGAAAAAAGTAAAAGGTAAAGATGGAAAGATGGTAACACAGACAACCTATCTGTGGGAATATGATGACTATTACAAAGACGGTGATTATAAGGTTTCTTATTTGAAAAATGTGGATGCGGGAACCGCAACAGTTGTGATTACCGGCGTAGGCGGTTATACCGGAACCGTGAAGAAAACCTTCAAGATTACGCAGGCGGATTTGGCGGCGGAAGGAACCGAAGCAAAAATTGGAGTAGCAGACAGTATTCCTTTTGTAAAGAACGGTGCGAAGCCTGCGATTGTGGTAACCGCGAAAATGGCAAACGGAAACACCGTTACCCTGAAAGAGGGCAAAGATTATACCGTAACCTATGCCAACAACAAGGCTGTCAGCGAGGGTAAAAACCTGACGGAGAAGAAGCTGCCGCTCATTACCGTAAAGGGCAAAGGAAACTTTAAGGGCAGCATCAAACAGACCTTTACCATTACCAACAAGAGCCTCGCAGACAAGGTAAACCCCATCACGGTGACGGTTGCGGATGTGCCGGCAAACAAAAACAAGGGCAAATTTGTCAGCAAGCCTGTGGTAACGGATGAAACCGGAACAAAACTAAAGGAGAAAACAGATTATACGCTTTCTTATAGTCTGCTGATGGCAAACGGAGAAGAAACAAAACTGGATGTGAAAAAGGACGTCGTAAACGAACCCGGCAGCACTATCCGTATCACCATTACCGGTGCCGGAAACTACCAGGGCGAGGGCTCTGTACTGACCGCCGACTACCGCATTACCGAGTCTGACTTCAAAAAGGTGACGGTTAAGGTAGTACCCAAGACGCTTCCCTACACCACAAAACCGGTTACCCTGACGGAGGAGGATTTAATCCTTACCATGAAGGTGGGAACCGGCAAACAGGCAGTAGTGGAAACCCTTCCCCTTATCACGGACGGCGACGACACGAAGGATGGATACAAAATCATCGGTTACAAGAACAATGTCAACAAAGGAACCGCCCAGGTTACCCTGCAGGGATGCGGAAAATACGGCGGAACGAAGACCGTGAAGTTCTACATCGGCACCAGACCCTTCCTCTGGTGGCTCCGGAATGTATAAAATTACGTCCAATCCGCAAAACAGTTGACACTTAGCCTTTGTTAGTAGTACACTTTTAACGTAAACAACAGTAGGTAAACCGCGACAAGGTTTCCTGTTGATAATATTATTTTATTTTTACCAAAAGGAGGTAAATTTTCATGGCAGAAGCATGGAGAGGTTTTGTGAAAGACGGCCATTGGGATGTTGATGTCAATGTTCGTAACTTCATCCAGAGAAACTACACCCAGTATGATGGTGACGAAAGCTTTTTGGAAGGCCCTACAGAGGCAACCGACAAGCTTTGGGGCAGACTGCAGGAATTACAGAAAGCAGAACGTGAGCACAACGGCGTATTAGAGTGCGAAACAGAGGTTGTATCCAGCCTTACCGCTTACGGCCCGGGCTACATTGATGAGTCTATGAAGGACCTTGAGCAGATTGTAGGTCTTCAGACAGACAAGCCGTTAAAGAGAGCATTTATGCCTTACGGTGGTATCAAGATGGCAGAGGAAGCTGCAAGCACTTACGGTTACGAAGTTAACCCTAAGTTCCACAAGATTTTCACTGACTATCATAAGACACACAACCAGGCAGTATTTGATGCATATACAGACGAGATGAAGGTTGCACGTCATACTCATATCGTTACAGGTCTTCCCGATACTTACGGTCGTGGACGTATCGTAGGCGACTACAGAAGAGTTGCTCTTTACGGTATCGACTTCCTGATTGAGAAGAAGAAAGAGGATAAGAAGAACTGCGGTAACGGTACCATGACCGAAGAAGTTATCCGTCTGAGAGAAGAAATTGCTGAGCAGATCAAGGCTCTGCAGGGAATGAAGGAAATGGCCAAGATTTACGGCTACGATATTTCCGGTCCCGCTACCAACGCTAAGGAAGCTGTTCAGTGGTTATACTTCGGTTATTTAGCAGCTATCAAGACCCAGAACGGTGCAGCTATGTCCGTTGGACGTATCTCCACATTCCTGGATATTTATATCGAAAGAGACTTAAAGGAAGGTACTCTGACTGAGAAAGAAGCTCAGGAGTTAATCGACCATATGACCATGAAGTTCCGTATGGTTAAGTTCGCTCGTATTCCTTCTTACAACCAGTTATTCTCCGGTGACCCTGTATGGGCAACCCTGGAAGTTGGCGGTATCGGCATGGACGGCCGTCATATGGTTACCAAGAACGACTATCGTTTCCTTCATACTCTTGAAAACATGGGACCCAGCCCTGAACCGAACCTGACCGTTCTGTACTCCAGCGCTCTTCCCGCAAACTTCAAGAAGTATGCAGCTAAGATTTCCGTAACTACATCTTCCATCCAGTATGAGAACGATGACGTTATGAAGCCTATCTGGGGCGATGACTACAGCATCTGCTGCTGCGTATCCGCAACTCAGACCGGTAAGGAAATCCAGTTCTTCGGTGCTCGTGCTAACCTTGCTAAGTGCTTACTTTACGCTATCAACGGTGGTAAGGATGAAAAGCATCTTGACAAGAACGGCAAGCATATGCAGTGCGGTCCCGAAATCGCACCCATTACTTCCGAATACCTTGATTTCGACGAAGTTATGCATAAATACGACATCATGCTTGACTGGTGTGCAGCTCTGTATGTAAACATCCTGAACCTGATTCACTACATGCATGATAAATATTACTATGAAGCAGCAGAGATGGCTCTGATTGATACCGATGTAAGAAGAACCTTCGCAACCGGTATTGCAGGTCTGTCCCACGTAGCTGACTCCCTGTCCGCTATTAAGTATGCTAAGGTTAAAGTTATCCGTGATGACCAGGGCTGCGCTATCGACTTCAAGACCGAAGGCGAGTTCCCTAAATACGGTAACGATGATGAAAGAGCAGACGAATTTGCTGTATGGCTTCTGAAGACCTTCATGGAGAAGATCAAGAAGAACCACACCTACAGAAATTCTGAGCCTACCACTTCCGTACTGACCATTACCTCTAACGTTGTATATGGTAAGGCTACCGGTGCTCTTCCTGACGGCAGAGAAGCTTACAAGCCTTTCGCTCCCGGTGCATCACCTTCCTACGGTGCAGAACAGAGCGGTCTGCTTGCATCCCTGAACTCTGTAGCTAAGCTTCCTTACGAGTATGCTCTGGATGGTATTTCCAATACCCAGACCATGGCTCCTTCCGCTCTTGGTCATGACCTTGACGAGCAGAAGAATACTCTGGCAGGCGTTCTGGACGGATACTTCGATCGTGGTGCTCATCACCTCAACGTTAACGTATTCGGTACAGAGAAGCTGTTAGATGCACAGGCACATCCTGAGAAGCCTGAATACGCAAACTTCACCATCCGTGTATCCGGTTATGCTGTTAAGTTCATCAGCCTGACCAAGGAACAGCAGGATGACGTTATCGCAAGAACCTGCCATAAGAGACTTTAATCTTAACAGGTTTCAAGATAATTGATGTAAATTGGGGTCGGGCAGTAATGTCCGGCCCCTTTTTGGTAATACTAAGACAGAACTGATATGCAGATTACAGAAAGGCATAGGTATTTATATGATTAAAGGTAGAATTCATTCATTAGAATCATTTGGCGCGGTAGACGGCCCCGGAATCCGTTATCTTATTTTCTTAAAAGGATGCAATATGCGTTGCCAGTATTGCCACAACGTAGATACCTGGAATCCTGAAACAGACAATCTGCAGACAGCAGACGAGCTTTTGGATAAGGCAGAGCGTTTCCGTAGCTACTGGGGCAAGGATGGCGGTATTACCGTCAGCGGCGGCGAAGCATTGCTGCAAATCGACTTTTTAATTGATTTATTCAAAAAGGCGCATGAAAGAGGCATCAATACTAACCTGGATACCTCCGGACAGCCTTTTACCAGAGAAGAGCCTTTCTTCTCCAAATTCAATGAATTACTGAAATACACCGACCTTGTTATGCTGGATATCAAGCACATCGACGACGAAGAGCATAAGAAGCTGACCGGTCATACCAACAAAAATATTTTAGACTGTGCAAGATACCTTTCCGAGCAGGGCATTCCCATGTGGATTCGTCACGTACTGGTGCCCGGCATTACGGATAAGGACGAATATTTAATCAAGACGAGAGAATTTATCGACACTCTGGACACCGTGATGAAGGTGGAGGTTCTTCCTTACCACACCCTGGGCGAATACAAGTGGAAAGAGTTAGGTATTCCTTATAAATTAGAAGGAGTGGAGCCTCCTTCCGAAGAGAGAATTCAGAATGCCAAGAAAATTCTGGAGTTCTCCAAATATTAAATGTAGGATGCTAAGTTTCATGAAAATGAGACTTAGCATTTTTATTGACAATGCAGTTAGCATGAGCTAACATATGATTTGAAAAAGTATCAAATAGTGCGAAAGGTGTGGAAATAGAAATGAATGAAGAGAAAATTATACCGGTATTGAACGGAGCGGCAGAAACCATGCTGCAGAGCTTTTATGCGAGAGCGATGTACAGCAAAAATCCCAAGCATAAGTTTAAGGACGAAAAGGCAGAAGAGATTGTGGAAAAACTGGACTATGATTTTTCCAAGGCAAGCAAGGATGCAGCCATGAGCGGCGGCGTTGTGGCAAGAACGGTGGTACTGGATGAGCTGGTATCGGATTTTATTCGCAAGAACCCGGATTGTACGGTTGTAAATATCGCCTGCGGTCTAGACACCCGTTTTTACCGCATGGATAACGGAAAAATCACCTGGTACAACCTGGATTTGCCGGAAACCATTGCGGTAAGGGACTCCGTATACGGGGAAACAGGCAGGGTTTCCACCATCGGCTGTTCCTGTTTTGACCCGGCATGGCCGTCGCAGGTGACCAAGAGGGGCAAGATGCTTTTTATCATTGAGGGTCTGACCATGTACCTGAGCAGGGAGCAGGTGGGACAGATGCTTCAGATTATCCGCAACAATTTCGACAATGCCTACGTCATCATGGAATGCCTGTGCCCGAAGTTTGTCAACAAGGAAGGCGTAGAAAAGTCCATTCAGTCCACTGGTGCCGTCTTTACCTGGGGCGCCAACAGCTTTGAAGAGCTGGGCGACATTGCCAACGGCTTCCGCAAGGTGAAAAACGACAACATTCTCCGAGGCATGCTCACCTTAAGCCCCATTTACAAGCTGGTTATCTGGATGCCTTTTGTGAAGAAAATGGCGCAGAAGATACTGGTGTTTGAGAAGGCGTGAAATGAACGACGATGATGGAAAACGCAAATGATAGTATATCCGCCACCGGCTGCACCAGAAACAGCCCCATCTGTCCGGCAAGCGCCGGAAGGAGGAACAGCAGCGGAATGTAGAAAAATCCTTGTCTGGCAATGGAAATCAAAAGGGCGCTTCCGTAATGACCGATGTTCTGCATATACATGCTGCTGACGGTGTAGTAGCCGAGAAACGGCACGGAAATACACTGGATGCGCAGGATTTCGGCGGACATGCGGATAACTTCTTCATCTTTACTCAGTAAGGCGGAAGCCGGAACCGCAAAAACAGCCAGCAGAATGGCAACACAGAGCAGGAAAACAGTACCGACAGAAATGGTGAGTTTTCTTGCTTTTTTTACTCTGTCGTAGTTCTTTGCTCCATAGTTCATGGCGCAGATGGGCTGGAAGCCCTGTCCCCAGCCTACCATAATCATGAAAGCCGTGGCGACAATTTTGGAGCTGACCGTGAGTGCGGCTATCATGCCTTCCCCATAAGCGGCAGCTACCATATTGAGAAGCACGCTGGCGACACCGGTGATGCCCTGTCGGGAAAAATTGGGAGCGCCACCCGCCAAAATGTGGTATACACGTGCCTTGCTGAACCGGGCAGAACGGAGCCGGACAGGAATATTGCCGTGCCTGCGGGATAGGAAAAACAATGTGAAAGAGCCGATTATCTGGCCGGCGAGCGTTGCCCATCCGGCTCCGGCAAAGCCCATTTTCAGGATAAAAATAAAAATCGGGTCCAAAATCATGTTGGAAAGCATGCCGAATAGCAGACCAATCATGCCGTCTTTTACATTTCCGCAAAGCCGGAGCTGGTTATACACGGTCAGCGCAAACAGGCTGAAAGGAATGGTTAAAATAATGATTTTTAAGTATTCCACCGTATAGGTAAGAAGCTGCGGGGAGGCATCCCCGCCTATCAGACAGGCAAAGGGGCGGACATATATCAACAGCACAACCGTAAGGATAATGCCGGTGACAAGCGCCATGACAACGCCCATGGAGGATAAAATCTGCGCTTCTTTTTCGTCCTGCTCACCGAGCTTCCGGGACATGGAGTTGCCGCTCCCGTAACCGAACCAGAAGCCGATTGCCTGCACAAAGCTTACAAAGCTGAAAACAATTCCGATGGCTGCCGTCATGCTTTTGTTGTTTAACTGCCCGATAAAAAAGGTGTCGGTCAGGTTATAGAGCATGTTCATCATCATACCGATAATCGTGGGTACCGATGTCTTGATTAACAGCGGCAGCAGGGGTTCTGTCAGAATTTTTTCTCTTCTTGAAGCATTGTCTTTCATGGTCTTAGTTGTGTCCCTTTCATTTATAACCGGCAGATTTCACCTGTCAGCATTCAGCAGTCAGGCAATTTCGTTAGCCTTCATCTTCTGTCGTGCATTAGCAGCCGGACACTTCGCCCTTGTCGCCGTCAACTTTGATGGTGTCGCCATCCTTGAATCTGGTGGTGGCAAAGCCCACGCCCAGCACGGCGGGAATGCCGTATTCGCGGGCAACAATGGCTGCATGGCTCAAAGAGGAGCCTGTGTCGGCAACAACGGCGCTGGCAAGATTGAAAAGCGGCGTCCATTCCGGGTCGGTAAGCTGACATACCAGTACATCGCCCTTCTGCATCTTGTAAAATTCTTCCGGACCGTGAATGATGCAGACTTTTCCGATGGCGGTGCCGGTGCTTCCGCTGACACCCTTCAGCACATCTCCGTCTGCATCGAAGACCAGAAGCTTGGAGGCATCCCAGACTTTCTGGGCAAGAGGGTGCTTGCTGTTGCGGCGTTCGATTTTTTCTTTGTCGCTCTCAGACAAAGAGCCTCTTTCGCAGGCGGCAATCAGTTCTTCGGCAAATAAATTGGCAACGCCGTGTTCATAGTCGGTATCGGAGAGAAGCAGCATGTTAGTGCGTTCCAGGCATTTGCGTACATAATAGAAAACGGTTTCCCACAAATACTGGGTTTCCTCGCGGACAACGTGGAAGTAACGGAAATCCTCAATCCGTTCCTTCAGAGCCGGATACTTGCTGCCGTAAATGGCTTTGAGCTGTTCCATGAGCTTTCCGAAGTCCTGCTCTTTTTCACCGGATGCGGTTTCGGTACTGGCAACCAGCGGCTGCAGGATATGGAGCAGGCGGTCGGGATTTTCCAGCAGCGTCCGTGCGTCCACGCAGTAGCAGTTGTAGTCGGATTTGTAACCGTTCTTCTGTAAGAAGCTGTCAAAGGCGTTCTGCATTTCCGGGTATTTTTTATACAAGGTCTGATAGTTGGCACCCTGCAGCAAATCTGCTGCAAGGGCTTTGTCTCCCTTTATTTTGCCGGCAAGTTCGGCAATGTCTCTGGTTACTTCGGAGGTTTTGTTGTTGAGTCCCCAGAATAAATCGAACTTGGTATAACTTTTGTCCACCTTCTGAACGGCTTTTTCCATATCCCGGGCAATAAAGGAAGGGAAAAGGGCATATTTGAAACGGTCATAGGCAAGCCGGCCGATCAGATTAAGGGTATAGGATAGGAACTCGCCGCATTCCTTTATGTTTTTCTGCTCAAAATCTATCTGTCTCATTTTGCCAATCTCGTCTTCGTATTCGGCTAAGAAGGTACGGCATTTTTCGGTGCAGACGGCGAAGTTTTTCAAGAGCTTCAAGGTTCCGAACAGTTTGAAAATACCGCCGTTTATTTTTATCCGGGACGTGGGCAGTGTCTGGATGCCGTCATCGTCTATCCGCGGGTCAGAGGTAAGAATAATGCCGTTTTCCTGAAAGATTTTTGCTTTCTGGCGGTTGATTTTTATGATGTAATCGTAGTCGAGCGGACGGTAGGCAAAGGGCATTTTCTCCAACTGGAAGGCCATATTTGCCCGTGCCTTTCCCGTTATCTGCATGCCCTCCAGATATCCGGCAATGATTTTCTGCTCTTCGGCATTGTCAGTGTGCAGGGTGGTGATGGCTCTTGCCTGCAGGATGTAGACGCTGCCGCCGGCAATTGCCCATTCAATGTCCATGGGGCAGCCGTAGTGCTTTTCGATACGCAGGGCTTCCGCACACAGCACTGCGATTTCTTCGTCATTTAAGCAGCGTGCTTTCTGCATTTTTTCGCTGACAGCCACTTCTTTGGTGGCAGCAGTGTCGCCGGGAGTTTTCTGCGCATCAGAAGTGATAACATCATCAGGTGTACATTGTGCGTTGGCTGTGGCAGCAGTCCCCTGCGTATCGGCATAAATAATCTGGGTTTCCTTGCTTCCTATCTGGCAGGATTTTACCTTGCCCTGCTTGTCGCAGAGGTAGCTGTCCGCCGTAACCTTGCCGCTTACCACGCTTTCGCCCAGACCATAGCTGGCATTTATCTGCATTTCATCCGGGTTCCGGTTGATAGGATTGACCGTAAAAAGAACACCGGCTTTTTCGCTTTCGACCATTTTCTGAATAACAACGGCAAGCGCCACGGAAAGCTGGTCGTAGCCCTGATTGCTGCGGTAACAGACCGCGCGGTTTCCCCAGAGAGAAGCATAACAGTTTCGTATCTGTGTGAGCACGGCTTCCGCACCGCGGACATTTAAGTAGGTTTCCTGCTGACCGGCGAAGCTGGCATCCGGCAAATCTTCGGCGGTGGCGGAAGAGCGGACGGCAACTCTTGCCTGTTCGCCGAGCTGTGCGTATTTTTCACGGACTGTTTTTTCCACTTCTTCCGGCAGCTTTCCTTTACTGATGGCATGACGGAATTTCTTTGCCGCATCCAGCAGCTTTGCCTCGTCGTTTCCGGCTTCCGTAAGCTCCCTACGGAACATTTCCTCCAGGTGATTTTCCTTAATAAAGGCTTTGTAGGCGTCTGCCGTTACGACAAAGCCACCGGGAACCGCAATGCCGGCAGCAGTCATTTCGCCCAAATTGGCGCCCTTTCCTCCGGCAGTCATCACATCTTCTTTTTTTATTTCCTGAAAATCGAGTACGGTATTCATCACAGAACCTCCCATTTTGTTTGTATTTATGTTATCCGTTTCAAGGCACTCCGGTTTTACAGTGTTATGTAATTCCGAATGGTACTTTGCAGAAAGGATTTGAATATTTCATCAAAATATTCCGGGTCAAACTGCCCGGCGTTGCTAAGCAGGACGGGGCAGGCAGTAATTATATTGATAAGTCCCTGCACATTCACGCTCTGTACGGCATTATGTTCTACCCAGTAGGCAGCCAGTTTACTTAAGAATTCCTTATAAATGGCGCCCACCCGATTCTCCGAAAGAGAATTCGACCGGGAAAGAATGGCAAAGCTTTGCGAGTAAACAGGCTGTTCCCTGCATTTGTTCAAAAGGTCCATGGAGTAGCGGTATATGCTCTCGCTTAGAAATCCGGCGGGGTCATGTAAGGAAGCCTCAAACTCTTTCTCCGCAATATCCAGCTTCTGCCTGCTACGGTACAGCATCACATCCATAATAAGGGCATCCTTGTCCTTCCAAAAGCTGTAAAAACTGCCCTGGGCAATCCCAGCCCGACGGGTCAGCTCCTGAATGTTGATGGATTTTGTGCCTTTGTCATGGAATAATTCCACGGCGGTTTCCAGAATCTGGTTCTTAATATGTTCTTTTTCTTCTTCACTGAATGCTTTTGGCATGGCGTATCACCTTTCCGAAAATTTATATGATGAGGAGGCAGCTATCATTGTTCCTCCACTTATTTTCCTGAAACATATGTTAGTGCATGCTAACTCAAATGTCAATGAATATTTTCAGAAATATTCATTGATGGGCATTTACCTTTTTAATCGGATATGATACTATAGTAAGCAAAGGCTAACTATAAAGATTTGTAAATCAGAGGGAGGCATGGTGAGATAATATGATTAAAGTAACAAATATGTCAAAAGAGGAACTTGTTTACTACGGAACACGGATAGGCGAAGCATTTGTGGCAGAGGGTGCCGGACTTGCGGCAACCGCATCCAAAGAAGATATGGTGAAAGCATTTGAAATCATGACGGAGTATTTTTACAAAGCGGGCGTTCTGTATACCACATCCGAACAGCACGAGGGCTTTCTTGCCTATTGGCACAAGACCACGAAAATGAAAATAGGTGCGGCTCTCCACATGGTATTCCGCATGCTCCGGGAAATGTCCTTCCGGGGTGTGAAAACGGTAGCCGAGTCCGGCGGCGAATTGTATGCCAGGCTTTATAAAAAGGAAAAAGACTACGTTGCCGTTTCCATGGTAGTGGTATTAAGGGAATTTCAGGGAAAAGGCTTCATGAAGAAGGTACTGGAGCAGCCGTTTGCGGAGGCAAGAGAGCTCGGCATTCCCTGTGTTTTGGACACCGACACACCGCTTAAGGTCACCAAGTACGAGAAATGCGGCATGAAAAACACCGGAAAGAAGGCGCTGAAATCCGGTGCCTGCCTGTATACGATGGAGTATAGGTGAATAATGAAATAAAATGTAACGAAAAATATATAAAATTCGGGACACTCAGTGCTTTTAATGATGCTTCGGCTACTTATTATTCTAACCAAAATGATTAACGGTGATGATTAGAATGGTTAGAATATGGGTGGCATTGGTGGGCTGCTTCCCGGATTGGAACTGGACGATTTGATGATGGGCATTTCTGTTTGCAGGAACCCGCATCTTGCCAATGTCTTTTACCGCATGCAGCTGATTGAGGCATACGGCACAGGCATGAAGAAAATTATGGGGGCGTATGCAGACACACCGGTGCAGCCGAAGGTAACGACAACCAACAATGCTTTCAAGATCATTCTGCCTAATGTGAATGCCGTACCCAAAGCAGCTCAAACATTGTTGGATGTCAGTCAGTCCACAGCTGGTCGTATTTTAAAAGCAATGGTAGATAGCGGCCAAATCAAACAGTTTTGACATGATTGACGAGATAAGTTGACATTTTTGATGAGATTTATTATTTCCCTTGCAAATTGCTTCCCCCGCCCTTCTCTTCATGGTATACTTAGGATATATCAGTTCGGATGTAACATATATTTAGAGAGAAAGGTAGGGTAACTATTATGACTGTCTCTTATACACATCTCCGAGCCCACGAGACAGGCAGAAATCTC
>ERZ1026916.1043-NODE-1043-length-15592-cov-16.185686_pt1 | contig 15592 bp, 22 predicted proteins | sample MGYA00519465_ERZ1026916 | MGnify/ENA primary metagenome ERZ1026916 (study PRJEB26926, sample SAMN06164880) | human gut metagenome | biome: ENVO:00009003; feature: ENVO:2100002; material: ENVO:00002003 | host: Homo sapiens | place: USA | collected 2012 ... | reverse complement strand
ATGTCTCTATTGTACCATGTTAATATGTATTTGGAATTCCTCATTTTGGCTTGTAAGCTTTCGACTACTTATCCATCAGTTTTCTTTCGAATACAAGTACATCTTCACAAGCAGTAGAATTTTCCACTAATCCCAACACCTTTAATGCATTTTTGCCTAGCTCATTTGAATAAACAGTATGTAACTTCCACCCCTCTCTAGCACGCTTGTTTATCAATTCAGTCATTCTCTTTGCATCAACACACCCATGATTTTCATTTAATATTGTTTCAACTGCATATTCATATAAGCCTATTAATGAACGTGCATACTCTTGTTTCTCCATTTCATCTTCTTGCATTCGCTTTCTTTCAATGATTATTTCTTCAGCTGTCCTATGCGATTTTTCAATATCTGTTGCAACCTCATCAATATATTCTTTCGCATTTTGGGAAAATTTAGAAACATTTATAGAATCTCTAAAGAAAAGCAAATCATCCTCATTTCCATTTCTTAATCCTTGTAACCTAGCAAAACAATTGTTGCAAATACTCATTCCGGCAATTATTCTATCTCCTTTTTTTTCATTGCATATCTCACATGTTTTCATTATTCTTCTCCTTATTTACTACAAAATTTACACTTTCTGTTTTTTCTTTCAAATTTAACAACATTATACCTTATATCGGCAGATTAGCATATCCATTCTTGTCATATTTCTGTAATATAAAAGGTCAAACCCGTCAAGCTCGATAGTTACTGACGAATCTGACCTTTTATAATCAAATTTCTGAATTTTTTCTTCTATCTATAATATGTGTCAAATCAGGATTTAATTTATCTCGTTTTTATCTTAAATCCGTTCTTAAAGATGAATAGTATATCATCCTTTGACTTTATCATCACTTCCTGAACAAGGCTGCTCCAAAGTCCCTCATCGAATTCTTCTACTAAAGCCCCCTGCTTTTCCAATGCCCGGATGAAGCCCTTGAATAATTCTCTCTGAGCCTTTTTGCTTTCAATCTGTTCTGAGATTTTGTCATAATCTGCTTTGATGGTATTGTACCTTTCGGTAAGGTCAGCATATCTTCTTGCATATTCATTCTGGTCAAGTGTACCCTCTTGCAATTCTCTGCTATGGCTGTCTTCATCTGCTATACAATAATTATATATTACTCTCCCCACAAATAGAGCCAAACTAGAGCCATTTGATAAAACAAATGCCGGAAACCCGCATAAATACAGGCTTTCGGCATTTTAATCCGTTATTCAAACTCTTTTTCTGGTTTACTTTTTCATGTTACTTTATTGTTATTGTGTTTCAAAACCGCATTATTTTGAAACGGTTTTGTATCTTATTAATGTGGTTACAAAGCTGCTGTATCCAAATTGTACCCAGAATAGCATATAAGCCGAAGCTCGTTTTCACGTTGCTAAACAATACCCCAGCTTTTATACGCTTCCTCTGAGTAAAACCCCAAAGCGCCTCCCTTAGGATACTTTGAATTAACAACAGAAAACTGATTAATCGCGTCAAATATCGGTTCTTTTTTAAACGGTATATGTATACAATGTGCCCTTTCATTTTTTATTCGTTCCGCCAAAGATTTTGTCCACATGCTATTCAATTCAGAAGGTGCGCCAATCTTAGAATACCCTGGATATGCTATTATGATTGGCAACTCATAATAATCAACGGCCTTTTCAATTTCCCAATTAAGAATTCCTCTGTCATAATTTGTCTTATCCGATATAATCAGAAGAAAATTCTTACTCGCTGATAATCTAGTTTCTAATCTGTTAAAAAGCGTTGCTTTTGATGAGCTATCACGTACCTGATAAGTTTTTTCATGTGAATTAGTAAACCTAAAATCTATACTTCCAGATTTATTCCATGCCTTCAGCAAGTTAAAATAATGAATATCGCTTTCTGTAGGATCTGTCGATCCCTGCCCGTCAAAGGCAACATATGTACCTGTTCTGTTCACGTGTGGTTCCTCCCTATAACATTTTCAGGTTCATCAAACCTAATTTTTCTTCTTTATCACTTATTCGTCGTTCTCAGGAACAAAAACTGATTGCTATCTTTTAAAGCATCTTCCAATTTCTCCTTGGTGGCGGAACTGTGATTATTTGCTCCATCCCACATCCAATTAACATATAAAAAGCCAGAGCGAAGCCAAAAATAGTAAAACAAAGCTTGAGTTAACCCCTTGTCGTAATATGCGTATGACAAAAAGGTTTGCTTTCTCGCGGTACGAATGATCTCATTGTCCGAAAGCCCAATAAAATTGGTTTCTATAACTTCTTCTTGATAATCTGCAATAGCCTTTAACAAGTATCTAAAGTATGTTTTAAATGAATTGGAAGAAGACCATTTTTTTACTCATTTGTTGCTGTATTTGATTTGTTATTCTCTGCACGAACAATAAATCTTGGACTTCGTTTGCATTACGATCAAAGATTCCTTGATATTCTTCCATTTGAGGCATTCTTTCCTCATTATTAATAATGTCTTCATAGCCCCGTATGAGTCTTGCAGAATCATAATACATATTCTTAACTGATAAGTAATCCCCTAAAGCGTACTATTCCATCATCACTTTCTATTGAATCTCCGCTTTCCATAAAAAGATTATATCTTGTCAAAGAACTTAATCCCATACTGTATCCCTCTCATCTTTATCATGTGATTACATGGCAATTAGCTATGCCGCTATTACTATCAACTATATCTGACTTCTTGTCGTAATCTGGATAAATTACAATTACCGGTAAACCTTTTGTACCTATTCCGTAATTCATTTCCTCCCTCAATGCACGACTATTGGTAGTAATGGAACTTAAAAATAAAATATTGTTCTTAGAATTGTCAAGTCTTGTATGAAGTCTAGGCTTAAGAGTCTTTTCCCAATCACTACCATCTCGCACATTATATGTCTTATCATGTGCATCATTAAAGGGAAAACTATTATCCTCTCCACAATCTTAGCATATTGTAGTAAACAAAATCATGTGTTGAATTTACCCCTAAATTACTTTCACTAAATGGTTCCGAAACATAAAACGCACTATAATTTGCATTTCGATATGACATATTAAATTCCTCCTTTACTATATGTCTAATGTTACTTTATCTTTATCTCCTTTATATATAACAACATCAACTTCTCCATGTATTTTATCTCCATACAATTGAAATAACGATGTTATTACTCTCAGTGAATCATTATGTGACAATCCCGCTCTCGAAAGGTTTGTTCCCATCAATGGAATTACCAATCTATGTCCTTGACCATGTTGATCGTAAAAATTAAGAAGTGATTTTATGCACATTTCTAAATCATCGACAGAAGTATGAGCGATATTATCTTTATCGTATTCCGAAATTGCAAGTAACAAAAAGGTACTATTGTTATTTCCCCTAATCATCGCCACTGTACCTAACTCATATACTTCTCTTTTCCCACGTTCCTTATCTTCGTCAGCAATAATACTTTTGGGCACTAAATTTTGCATTTCCAAGCAATTATGTATCTTGTTGTCTATTTCTTCTATAGTAAATCCCTTATTAACCATTGTTTTTATCCATCTTCCATGTAGCGAATTAGGTGATACCAATGGCTTTGAACATGTTGATATATCTTCATCTACAATAGTGTCAAAACATGAATTAACCGGAATTACAAATAACTTTTCTTCCTTGTTCCTTTTGCCAAACCCATCTTTCATAATATCAGAATAACATACTTTTATTTTCCCAGATGGACTTTCCCAAATTGTCTTTGTTCTCTTAAAAATACACGTCCATAGAATTGCAAGTATGAGCGCAAGCACACATAATAATATTATTATCACACATTTATATTGTGTTGACGTAATGTGTATATCATCCCAAGTCCAAAACAAAAAGAAAAGCGATAATATACTTGCAAATGTACCAATATACTTAATCCACGTTTTACCTATGAACTCCAAATTTTGTTTTATCACATTTACTTTGTTCATAATATAACTTTTGTACTCTCCTTATACTACTCTATTTGTTCATTAATCTTCTCAATCCACCCACTATCATCACTCTCAAACAGCTTTATGAACTTTCCAAAATTACTGCTACCAGTAACAGAATCATCCGAATCCAAATCTTTCACTCGTCGACTCATATCTTTGTAATTCTCTACAGTAACATACTTCATAACCTCATTGATCTGGTCTGCCCTTCCTTTGTAATTCTCTACTCCGGTATATTTCTTTATCAAAGGAGCATTCACTGGTTTTGCTGGAGATTTCAGATTTTCATCGGTCCAATGTTTAGATATAATCTGCATCGTACATGGATTACCAAATATAATCACTTCATTCGCTGCACTATCCACACCATGAAATTCATTAATTTTGCGTTTAATGTCCTCATACTGCTCGTGAGGCTTCTTCTCTGTATCACAAAATACAAGTACAAGTTCATCTGCTCCATTTTGATATCGGTCCTGATATCTCGCTGGAATATTCCCATTTCCACCGGCATTAACCAATGAGATATCATATTGCTCATTCCACACTTTTAAATTCTTTAACCGATTTAGATATTCATATTCCTCATTGCCTTCGCAGATAATACAAATTTTGTGATTGTCAAAAAACTTAGGGAGCTTATTTGGCATTAGCATCATCCCCCTTTACACCACCTTTAATACTGAGCAAAGAATTAATCAATTCTGGATCAGGTAAAGCTCCAAGTGCACCTTTCCTATATTTTTCCATAACATCTGTTGTATCTCGTACGCCCTGCTGTGCTGTAAAATCTGCAAGTGAATACACATATACGCCGTCTTCATCCTTATGAACAAACCAAATCTGCTCCTTCCGGAACATTCTTTTGCAATCCATAAGATTTATATCATGTACTGTAAATATCATCTGTGCACTTGTATTCAATTCATTATTAAACATAGCAACAATCGCCCTAGTAAGCTTAAAATGAATACTGCTATCCAACTCATCCACGACTAAAATCCTGCCTTGTTCAAGTGCTTCAATTACATAGCTGGCAATAGCTGCAATCTTCTTTGTTCCTGTGGAGTCAAACATCATACTTGGCACATGGACTCCCTTATAAGTAGAAACCAATCTGATTTGATCCATAATGTTCTCTGGAATATCAAGCACTTTCTCATCTGGCTTTTCGTCACCTTCACCAGTTTTCAACTGTATCTTATCCATATCCACATATTCAAAATTATCCATATATAAGTCAGCATTTTTTATGAACTCAACAACCTTTTGCTGTAACTGATTCTTATTCTTCATAAGTTCAATCGTGTGCTGCATAGGTATGTTATTCATATTGATGATATCAATTTTTTCTGCAAATCCGACAAGGATCTGCTTCATCTCATTGATATGTTCGAATTTACTTGTATCTACCACATAGCATAACAAATTATTCTTTGATACAACTGAAATCATAGTCTGAACAGATTCATCAATACACTCATATATTTCACTAACAGTATCTTTTTTCAACCAACAAACTTCCTTTTCGTTGTTGTACTTATCTTTAAATATCTCCGAAAATGACTCATATATATATTCTTCTTTTTCTGCGTCATACTTAAAATCATAAGAAAATTTTCTTCCAGATGCCATAAATGTAACACCTAATTCGCATACATCACTATCAGTAAATATATTCGGCATCAGTCCATTTTTCTTATTTAAAAGCACATTTCTTATTGCCCTAATACACTTAATTAAACATGTTTTCCCTGCATTGTTTGGTCCATATATTCCTACCGTTTTAAGGACATTAAAATTGTTCTCTTTATGAACATTGGCTCCAAATTTCTTATTTCGCATATCTGCTTTCATTGAAAATGTAATATCATCCTCAAATGCATAACAGTTTTTTGCTCTTACCTCTATAATCATGGCTCATTCCTCCAAGTCACCTTTCCTATTTACTTATCATTATTATATCATTAAATATTTTTTATGCAACTTTTTTTCACAAAAAATATAATTCAGGGATTAATTAAACTTAACATAGCAAAAAGGACAGCCTCCCAGCCGCCCTCTACATCACACATACACCACCTCTCTCACCACAACCGCCTCCGCACAAGCAATAATATTATTCATCTTCCCTACCCACAGCATCTGATTCTCAGCTTTTAACTGCCCTGTCACGCCTTGTTTCTCCTTCATCTTTTCCACAATCCTATCCAGCATCTCATGGCATTCCTCATCAATATCATGCAGATATTCATTCAACTTTCCTTCAAACACCAGCTCCATATAATATCCATGTCTAAACTCCTTCGGATACTCACATCTCATATGTCCAAACTTTCCGATATTATAATTTGTTCCCTCTGGCAACTGTAAATCCGGATAATAAATATCATCCTCGCCCAGCACATAAGTAATTCCGTTTTCTACAATAACTTTCTCCAATTTTTCCATAACTTTCATCCACCTTTCTGCGGTATTTCCTGCACCTCAACATCAATAATAGCCTCTGGCTCTTTTACAACCTTTCACATACGCTCTGATTCCGACATATACCGCCTGAACTAATAACAATAAAGCAACAAGATTCAGCTTTAGTAAAGCCTTTATCCAATCTCCAAAATACACAGCCAAAGCTATACTGGTTACTGCCACTCCAACACTAACCATGAGGTATATCCGATCCTCTATATAGATGCCATCCATTATTCCGTACGAGATAATGGAGTAATCAGAAAACTGGCTGCCTACGTCATTCTTGGCAGCAACACAGAAGGAAAAAAAGAGGTTCTTTCAATCACTGTCGGTGATAATGAAAGCTCAAAGTACTGGCTGTCTGTTCTAAATGAGCTGAAGAATCGTGGTGTAAAGGATATCCTGATTATCTGCGCTGACGGTCTTAGCGGTATTAAAGAGGCAATTGCCACTGCATTCCCTAAAACAGAGTATCAGAGATGTATTGTACATCAGGTAAGAAACACGCTAAAATATGTTCCGGATATGGACAGAAAAGCGTTCGCTTCCGACCTAAAAACGATTTACCATGCTTCCGATGAAGAGAAAGCTAGACTGGCTCTGGATCGTGTTACTGAAAAATGGACCGCAAAATACCCGAATTCCATGAAACGCTGGTATGATAACTGGGATGCAATAACACCGATTTTCAAGTTCCCGCCGGATGTCAGAAAGGTTATTTACACGACCAATGCAATTGAAAGCCTGAATTCTACCTACCGTAAGCTCAACCGTCAGAGAAGCGTATTTCCAAGTGATACAGTGCTCCTGAAAGCCCTGTATCTGGCAACTTTTGAAGCTACTAAAAAATGGACTATGAGCATTCGAAACTGGGGACAGGTCTACGGTGAACTCAGTATTATGTACGAGGGACGACTTCCAGAATAACAGAATCTGTATGCATGATGAGAAGGACGTTTTTGACGTCCGCTCTTGACATGCCTGAAATCATGTCGTATATATAAAACAAGAGCTGGAAGCTCCAATTTAGTGCTTCCAGCTCAATCATTATCTTAGAAGATTATTATTTACAGACTTTTCTTCATAGTCTCGCAAGCAACGCTACAATCAAGCTACCAAAGGACATCAACAATGCTAATATCCCAATGAAAATCGAAATGATCTCATAAGCCGTCATCGGCGCCACCTCCCTTCCTATGTATTCCGGTTGCCCGGTATCATAAACTCGGGAGGCTACCACCCTGTCATGGGTACTTTCCTTAGATAGTATCCTAACATAAGAACTAATGCCTCTGCAAGAATATATACAATTTTTTCAGTTTTTTATTATTTTTCTGCGTAAGATACTTCATCATCAGTAACGTTGTATCTTTTATAGTTATTCAACAAAATATTGTATAGGTTCAGGTAAATATGCATCATAATATAAATACCACCGTCCATCTATTTTAATCATTTCAAAAGTGGTTTCTCCGAAATCATCATTGTACTTGCAAGCAACCAAAGCATACCCTTCTAATTTAATATTGCAATTGTATTTCGCATTTATATCGTTCTGCTTACTTAAAATTTCATCTGAATCCAAATCATTTTGTTTTAAAACATTGAATGTGATATTTCCCACTTTGTCATGAAATTCTTTTATTGAATCATAGGACAAGACAGGTAGTGATTTTTGCATAAATTCTGGATAGCATTTTATAATTGAATTGTCATCAGTATTATTAACTGCTCTTTCTAAGCCTTTCAATACTAAATCTGTGGTTTTATATCCATTATTATTTTTTTAATAATACCCCCCGCAATAAAGCAGATGCATAATACAACAATTCCAATAATTATAAATATCCATTTCTTATTCTTCATTATTACACCTCTAGTCATTATAAAATCTTATTATTTCTTCTATTTATATACCTTTTGGCTGTTCTCTTCTACAACTTCCTACATCTGTTTTACTGTAATATGTACATAGATATATACATTACTCTCCCCACAAATAGAGCCAAACTAGAGCCATTTGATAAAATAAATGCCGGAAACCCGCATAAATACAGGCTTTCGGCATTTTAATCCGTTATTCAAACTCTTCCAAAAGGAAGTTGTATATGTCAACCGAAAATTCGGTTAAACGCTCATTGAAAACTAGGTCACTTTGGACCAAGTTTGGCACCCGTAGCATTACTGCCACAGGTGCAGTTACTATTTAATTACAGTTTCGAAGTCAGTTCCGTTGCTACGAAGTGTTTCTCGTAGTCTATAGGAATCGCCCTCCATATCAATCAGATAGGCCTTATAGGTAAGCCTGTCAACGATTGCACTTGTAATAGCGGCATCTCCAAATATTTCGTCCCATCTCTCAAATGTGAGATTTAAAGTAATGATGGTTGATTTCTGGGATGCCCTAAGGGAAAGCACTGTGAATAATAAATCAGCAGCTTCCCGGTCAAAGGATATATAACCAAGCTCATCCGCTATAATCAGATCGTATTTTTCAAAACGCTTTTGATAGCTGCGGAGTTTTTGCTTGCTGTTGCTTTCCTTTAATTCCGTAACCAGATAGGGAATGGTTGTGTACAAAACGCGGTAGCCTTGCTCACAGGCTTTTATTCCAAGACCAATGGCAGTATGGGTTTTACCTGTTCCCGGGTTGCCGGTCATGATAATGTTTTTTCCTTCTCTGATAAAGTCCAGAGAACACAATTCTGGTAATCGGTTACGCATTCCTTCCGGTAACAGATCGATTTCCAGATCTTCGATATATTTTCGGTATGGAAATTTTGCTGCCTTGATCTTGCGCTCTTTGGAACGTTCTTCTTCAGCATCCACTTCCATACGAAGAAGCTGATGTAGAAATCCTTCATAGTCTGTGGCGGTTGTTATTGCCTCTTCAAAATGCTCACTGATTGCATTCAGTTTCAGCAGACTACAGTATTCCTGAATTTCATGCTGGCTTTTTGCCTTCATTTATACCACCTTCCTTTCTGTCTGGTTCTGAACTTTGCGAAGGCGGTCGTATTGTGCAAGTGTCGTTTTCGATTTTTCGCTTAAGTGATCGGTTTTTATATTTGTTTGTTTTAATGCTTCTTCCTTCTTTGCACATATGAGTGCTGCTTTGTCTGGACTCATATCAAAGGGAGAGATTTTTTCAAGCTTGCATAAGGCTTCTGAGACGGTGGCAGCACCGTACTCATATATGACATCTAAAACCTCTAGAAAAGTTTTAGTATCTTTGCTATAATACTTTTCGTAAATGTTTTTTACCAAGGTGTCCGATTGAAGCAATGCAGTGCTTTGATGCAGGGCACCTGTTTTTCTTTTTAGGGTTCTTAGATAGTGATAAATATCTATTTTCCACTGTTGGACTCCAAAGTTCCGGTCGTGCCTGGCTATTATATTTCCATCGTGATAAATGACAACTTTATCTGTATAAAGACGCACATCTACTTCCTTTGAAACATAGATATCAGGAACAGAATAATGATTTCTGGCGGCCATAACGGTAGAGTATTTATCTACTTTGCCTTTGCTCTTCATACAACTTTCAAACTTTGGCATTGCCGGGAGCAAAAACTTTTTCTCAGTTTCAAATGTTTCTGCCGGAACTGTGCCGTCATAAATAGACTTTGCGTTTAGTTTCATACATTCACGGAGTAGAAATTTGTTGGCTTCTGCTAAAGAATCAAACTTATCGCATTCAGGTCCAGCAAAGACTTTGCGCCTTATATACTCGACGCTGCGTTCTACATGTCCCTTTTCGTTTCCGCTGCAAATGTTACAGAAGGAAAATATGAATACGTGATCAGTACCCATGTTGATAAAAAGCACATTCATAACCATATCATCTTCAACGCTGCAAGCTTTGTTGATCATCACAAGTATGTTTCCAATAAGCGGAGCTACCATAAACTCTGCAGAATCAGTAATCGTATCTGCCTGGAAAATGGACTTGCCACCAGTATGCCAACCGGAGAAAAAGGAAAAAGCTATAAAGAGAACATGGAATATCATCGTGGCACCAGTTGGAAGGCCAAGCTACGTGTTGCAGTTGATAAAGCAATCTGGACTTCCATCAACTATGAGGAATTTCTACAAAAAATGCAGTTAGCTGGATATGAAGTCCGGCAGGGAAAGCATCTTTCTTTCCGTGCACCGGAACAAAAAAATTTCACTTATATGAAATCTCTGGGAAGTTATTATACGGAAGAAAACGTCCGCATCCGCTTAGCTAAAAATCGTAGCAAAGTGAAAACTCCAAAACATCTGTCCAGAGAAGCTCGCCTGTATATCAATATCTCCACGTATGTAACGACTGGCAATCGAGAAGGATTTGAACATTGGGCAAAACTCAATAATCTAAAAGAGGCAGCCCGCACCTTCAACTATCTTTCAGAAAATAACCTACTGAATTATGAGGATTTCAGGCAGCATGTTTCTGATGTTGATGCTTCTGTTAAAGCGGCTGATCAGAGAATAGCACACATCACCAGTGAGCTAAGCACGCAGAAAGTCATTCAGAAACACTGTGATTCTTACCGGCTCTGCCGTAAAGTGATAGAAGATTGCAAATCTGCAAAAAATCCAAAAGAATACCGTTCCAAGCATCTGGCAGAATACCAACTCCACGATTCACTAAAAAAAGAGCTTCAGGATCTCGGTGTTACCAAAATCCCTAGCTCTGAAAAAATCCAGAAGCGGATTGAAAATCTTGAATCTGAACAAGCTGCTACCGTCCGGGAAAAACAGAAATTACAGAAAAAGCAGAAAACACTGGATATCATTCAGCAAAATTTCTCTGTGCTGCTCGATGCTCCTGAAATCAATTCAGACTTACTTCCGGCAAAACGGGAACCTGTTTCTGTCACAAGAGATAAATAAGATTGCACTGACAACTCAATTATTCTCTTCCAAATCTTCCCAAGGTTTCAGACCCATTTCCTCCCAGGTGACACCATACGGTGCACCTCCGGAGGTATAACCGGCAATAACGAAAAATCTGTCATCTTGCAAGATTTCTTCTTTAGCCAGATTATCTCTTGTTTCTTGTTTCCGTCTTGCTCGCCTCTGCTGCTTCTTTTGTTTCGCAACAGCTGCTTTTTCTTCCGGCGTTTTCTTATGTTTTTTTGCCATAAGTGTTTCTATTATAATTCCATTCTGAATGTCTCTCAGGATACGTTCTTCATAACTCTTTTCACGCTTTTCAACAATTTTATAAAATTCTTCATATTCCGTTTTAGGAGCAAGCGATTGAACTGCCGTAAACAAACTTTTGCATATATCATTCATTTCAGTAGCATCCGGCATTCGCTGATTCTCAAGATAAAACTTCAAGTGCATTTTGTATGTTTTATCTGCTATTGCACTCTTCTGTTTTTGTTTTAAGTCTTTATAGCTTCTGTCGTTCCTCTGCATCTACAATTCCTCATCTGCCTTCTTTCTCCCGTGCCATCAAAAGCATTTTTTCAAAAGACTGAGCGAATCTTTCATCATCTTCCTCCGTCCGCTTCTTCGGTCCCTTGACATGACATTTACGGGAACTTCTTCTGGCTTTTTTACTCAGGTGACGTTCCATTAGCATCTGATCAATATTATCATCCGTGTACCATTTACCTGATTGATGAATAGCATAAGCACCTTTTCCCAATGCCATTGCAGCCACACCATAGTCCTGTGATACGACAATATCTCCTTTATGGCAGATACTAATCAGTTTATAATCTACTGCATCTGCTCCTGCACCGACAACAACAACTTTACTATAAGTCGATGACAGAACATGGTTTGTATCACACAACAACATTACCGGAACACTATTATCTTTTGCAATCTTTTCAATGATCGCAACCACTGGGCAGGCATCTGCATCAACAAATATTTGCATCTTTCTATTTCTCCTCTGAACCATTATAAGAATAAGCTCTGCTGTTCGTATTCTGCCTCTCGTTTTAGCTGAACCGGTACCTGATGCAGAATTTGCTCCATTTTCCTGTCATCGAACCAATCTTTCAGCTGTCCTTTTTCCAATATCAGCGGCATACGATCATGTACTTTTATCATAGATTCATTGGCTGCTGTAGTCATAATCACAAATCGTCGTTCATTCTCAAACCAATCACAGAAGCCAGCCATATACAATACTGGTGCATCATATCTGGAAAATGTATTTTTCTCTTTTAACCGATTCCATTCATAGAACCCACTTGCCGGTATCAAAATGCGGTGATAGAGGATTCCATTTCGAAAAGAAGGTTTGTCCATAACAGATTCTGCTCTTGCATTTATAACCAGATTCTTTCCTTGTGACAATGGATATCCCCACTTGCAAACATCCAGTTTCAATCCATGTTCTGATTTTTCAATGATCGGTGCTACATTGGTTGGAAAGATATCTCCTGCAAAATGTTCCTGCCGGATCCGTTGGTCTATATCATGCACTACTTTTTCGATTTCATCTGCCATATCAGAATCAATATAATATCTACCACACATAATACTTCCTTCACTTATAGATTCTATTTCATCAAATATACATCATTTATTTCTAGGCACTTTAAACTCAGTTAATCTATAATTTTGAATCCACCCCATACATTCTTCACCATCTTCATTCTCCCAAATTATCTGTCGCCACTTTTTATATTTATCTATAATTCTAACAACTTTCCCTTCCTCAAGCTTTTCAATTACAATCGAATGGCAGTCATGCTTCAGTCGTACAATAGATTCTCTATTAACGATTCTATATTTAGTCGTATTTAGCTCCTTCGCATCATATCCCATTCCAACGATGTAATAATTATTGACTTGTTGTGTATAATTGTAATTATTTATCGTTGTTGCTGAAGAATTCGTAACTCCCAAAACAACTGATATAATCGTAATAATAAAGTTCAGCCATTCTCGTATTTCTTTAACATCTATCGTTCGTTTTTCTTCTATTGGCAAATTCTGCTTCTCTTTATTTATCGAAAGATTCGTTGCTCTTTCATATTCCGATGCAATAGTTTCTGACACCGTATCAATATCCCATTCTTCGGATTCTGAGAAAACTTGATCGGTAACTCTTCCCAATAAATTTATATGAGGCTTCTGGCATAATGGTGGAAGCCTAACACCATAAATTAACAACACCATATTGAAAAAACACTTGTGTCCTTTAATGTATTAACTGCGAAGAAAAACACAAAAGGAGTATTCACAAGTGGCTTCAGTTAATACATTATGCAAAAGTGTCCTTAATGTCAAGAACACAGTTATAAAAAATTGTAATCTTTACTCTGATAAGAATGGAGTTAAACATATTCGTATCCAAGCAAGACCTAATAAATGGCACGAGAACGACTGCCCATTCTGCCATAAATCATGCCCTGTTTATGATAAACATTCCAGTAGTATAATGCCGAGATATTACGAAGATAACTCGTAGAAAATGCAAAGTCCAGTCGCAAGTTTAGACACGATATTGCTCTTAACAGTCGTATAAAATCAACATTTGCAGGGATTTATCAAATTCCGACATACCGTCTTAGAAAATGAATAATCCCTCGCAATTCATTATGAACTACGAGGGACTGCTTACTGACTGTTAAAGCGGTAGCCGATCTCACGAACACTATCTATGGAAAAGTGAGAGTTTGTATCACAAAGTTTTTTACGAAGATTCCGAATGTGAAAGCCTACGGTATCCTTTTCATTGCCTGCTGATATTTCGCCCCACACCTTATCATAAATCTGCTCGTATGTAAGAACACGACCTTTATTGGCTGCGAGCAAGCAGAGTATATCGTACTCTTTGACGGTCAGTTCAATTTCCTGACCGTTATTGATAACTCTGCGCCGGCTCAAATTGATTTCTAAGCCGGAAAGGGATAATGTCGGCTCATATGAAATCTCTAATTTTTCAAAATCAGGGTGCTGTTTTACAAAAGCCAGCATATCGTCAAAGGCTGTTGAGTCTTGTGCTTTGAACTCCATTATTACGATTCGTCCGATATTATCACCCCCCTTGGTTAGTTTTTTTGTCTTGGACAACATAAGATTTATTGCGTGAGATAATACGATTCATCAATCGTTTTCAGAATAAAATTCACATCGTCATAACGAGAGGAATCGGACTGAGAGCCTAAACTGCATATCAAAAACTCTTTTCCGTGCTGCTGATAAAGCACAATCAAGTTATAGTCGTCAGACAGAGAGCCAGTCTTAATTCCGCATACATTTTCGTTGTAATATTCGGATGTCGGATCAAGGAAGGCGTTTGTATTCTGCCATATTTGTGTACTGCCATCAGGCAGTGTTGCCGTATAAGTGTTTTGAGATACAATTTCTCTAAACCACGAGTATTCCAACAACCGATATACTACTTCTTTCAAATCTAAAGTGGTGGTAAGTGCCTCCATATCAAAACCACTCGGATCATATAAAACTGTGTCTAAGTACCCCTGCTGTTGCAAATGCAGGTTTAAGTTCTCCATGAAAATCCTCACACGCTCTTGACAGCTTTCTGCTTGCGGCGAAAGTAATCCTCCACAATAATCAGCAACCACATAAGCTGCGTCATTCCCTGACGGTACTAACATTGCCGCAAATAGATTGTGTAAAAAGTATTCTTTTTCCTTGATTTGAGCAACAGACGAGCCAGGTTTCGTGAGTGAAATAGCACCATAGTCTGCAACAACGATACTATCAAGGTCTGCTAAAGTTGACGCATACTCAATAACAAACAGCTTGGCTAAACTTGCAGGAATTTGTGGCTCGTTCTCGTTTTTTGAAACAAATATTTCATCATCAGAACAATCCACCAAAATCAGCGATTTTGCATTATAAGAGTCAGGAAAATCTTCTTTGTAGAGAAAACCATTTATTTTATTCTTTACCTCTCTGAAATTTTCCGGCTGCATTGCCCACGGCACAAACATTATACCTATGCCGATACAAACTACAAGCAAAAACAAAAATACTCCAAATCGTTTTTTCTTACGGCGTTTTCTCTGCATATATGTGCTCACCTCCCAACACCAAAACTCCTATGTGCCATTTTTAATCGGCATAATTTGCCTGAATACACTCTGTAAATCCAGACGGATCTCCCAACTTAGCTTTATCAATATTATCACGAAGATATTTG
>ERZ1026916.1010-NODE-1010-length-15960-cov-5.541842_pt1 | contig 15960 bp, 20 predicted proteins | sample MGYA00519465_ERZ1026916 | MGnify/ENA primary metagenome ERZ1026916 (study PRJEB26926, sample SAMN06164880) | human gut metagenome | biome: ENVO:00009003; feature: ENVO:2100002; material: ENVO:00002003 | host: Homo sapiens | place: USA | collected 2012 ... | reverse complement strand
GAGTTCGTCGGCAGCGTCAGATGTGTATAAGAGACAGGATACCGGCAACACAATAAATGTTCCATTTTCCCCGCTTCCATAGATTATGCTCTTTTCCGGTCTTTTCTCTGACAGATAGACGCTTTTTGTACCAGTCACCTGACTAAGCATAAGTAAATATTCCGCATTTACTGCAGCTTCCCTGTCTCCCAGGAAACAAAAGATACGTTTCGATCTGCACCTTCCTCTTTCCTTTTTCAAAGTTTTTACCATCTGATCCAGTTCATCCGGCAATGTCGTTTCTTTTTCATTCATGATTCGTGCGTTTTCCATATAGTCATACATCTGATTCTTTACATACGAACCATCCCGTTCCGGCAATTCCACAGGTTTGTTTAAACATACACAAAAATGAGCGCCTGCAACATACTGCCTTTCATCTTCAATCCAGCTTCCATAATAAGTAGCACCTCTTCTTTCTGCCATTTTAATCAGATCATTTACCATACGCTGTATTTTCTTTTCCTGTCCTGTTTTGTTTCCTTTTTCCATTTCTTTTCCCTTTCTGCCGTTGCGACATCGCATTTATGTTGACGGCATGCTGACCCTTCCAATACATACAAAGTGTTCTTTCCAGAAATTCGTATTTAAGTCTGCAAAGCCGATCGGGTTACCGGCATGAAACATCCTTCCATTTCCGGCATAGATCCCAACGTGCGTGATGTAATTGTCTGTCTTATATGTTTTCGTGAAAAAGACCAGATCTCCCGGCTGCGCTTCCTCCAACTCCAGATGCTGCACGGCTTCATACTGTTCCTGTGCTGTCCTTGGCAGTGACACTCCCGCCTGTCCAAAACACCATTGCGTTAACCCGGAGCAGTCAAAGGATGTCTGCGGACTTGAACCACCCCAGACATATTTCCATCCCTGATATTTATAAGCTTCCGCAAGAACTGCATTCGCCGTATCTGCCGGTAACGGCTCTGACTCCAGGTATTGTTTTACAAGATATACATAAAACATGTTTCCATAGTCATACCTCCAGCCACCATTCTGTGCGATTGCAACCGGATTATTATACTTTACTTTTCTACCGCCGCATTTGCTGCTGGCAAAATCACACGACAACTGAAATGTATGAGCCTTTCCCCTGACTGATACATAATCAATATATCCGGCTCCATAATTGTATGCCTGGATCACTGCATCAAGATCGCAACCTAACGTGTCCGCTTTCTGCAGCAACATGGCAAAATACGCAACTGCAGCTTTGATGGATTCCGAAGGAGTTTTCTCTTCCTCTGTCAGTCCACTGTTTCCAAGTGACTGCATCGGATCATTCCCTTCTCCCCCGGATTCTACCATCATGATGGCAAGCAGATACTTTTCATACTCATGTATGTTGTATTCCGCCGCCGTATCTCCGACAAACGCTGCATATTCCCTTACTTTGTCAGACAAACCAAGACCGGATGCATGCGCCGGATCCCCGTCTTCACCATCATCGGATATTCCGATCAGCATCACGCCGCAAATCAAAAACAGAAAAACAGGAAACAAAATACATAACGTACCTATGATCCGTTTTACACGTTTCATCTCTTTTTATTTCCTCCTGTCTGTCCTCCGATCATCCTTTTTCAATCCTGTTATCTTTTTTACATGCGGTTCTGCATGTCCTGCGCTCCTTCGCTCTGCTAAAACATCACTTCTTAAGTCTTTTGCATTTCCGCCAGACCTTATAATGGTTCTGCCAGGTACAGACTCTGTTCCTGTTTCCGTTTCTCTTACACTTTGTCCACCATTTCTCTCCTGCAGCCCATGATCTTCATTTCTCTGCTGATGCAGGTCTTTCCTAAATTTTTCCTGATCCGGACTGCTTAACATTGTTCCGCAAGTTCCAAGTTCTTTTCTTACATCCTTGTTTGAATACGGAAGACGGGTTACACTCTGTTTATAACGGATATCCTCTAACGGTGTTCCTATGTGTTCTGCTTTCTGGTCATTTTTCCTGATCCGTTCTTCACTTCTTGCCATGTTCTGTAATTTTTCATCTGATGCTTTCCGCACCTGCCCCCTGCTGTCAATAAAGCTTTTTCCTGCTTTTGCGCCGCGGTTCAAGCCATCCACACCGCGGTATTTATCCAGTTCTTTTCCATTTACCGGAATCCGTTGGTGGAAGTCAATTCCATCATAACGTTTTAGCGCAGTTTCGCTTCTTCGTTTTGCAAGATACATCTCACGGCGTTTCCTTCCTGCATCTGCCTGAATCCGGTTTTGCTCCTGCAGACGTCCCGTTTCTCTTCTGTTCCGTTCTCCAGCTATGCCCTCTTTAAAGTCTTTTACATTCTGTTCCATTGCTTTCCGATGCAGTCCTGCCTGGTATTTTATTTCAGTCGGCGTATTCTTTACATTATCTTTCACCATGCCAAAACGTTCTTTTAAGCGTTTTCCGGAATCCATAACCATACCGACACGTTTTCCGGCTTTTGTACCTGCAGACTGTGTTTTACTGCCGTAAGATACTGTCGTTCTTTCATTTTCAGACGCTCCATTGTTTTCCGTCCCATTCACATTTTCATTTGCCCGGACTGGTTCTCTTACAGGCTTACTGCCACTATTATTTGTATGTGATGATGCCCTCTGTGAATTGCTTTCACCTGAAGGCGCCGGTTCATTTCCAGAACTGCTTCCAGCATTTCCACCTGTACCGCCGCCAGTTCCATTTCCTGCACTTCTGCTTACTGCAGCACGTCTGCCGCCAGAATAATACCTTCGTCCAAACAATTTTCTCATAACCATATATCTTCCCATGCTCTTTAAGAAACGACCACGCTTATTGCTGCCGCCATCTCCTAACGCAACCATAGATAAAATTTCATCCATCTTTAAATACGTTCCAACAAAAACAACGATCTGTAAAAATGCAACCATTAAAAACGGATAATCTCCTGACATGGAATAGATCATTGCAGATAGAGAAAACGCAATCGTAATGAGAAGTGTTAATCCTGCGCGCATTAAAATCGTATTGAACAGTTTTAACACCGCCTTTTTCAACAATCCGTTATAAGTCGGCAGCATGGATAAAATAAAATTCAGCGGCAGATACAACGCAAATATGATAAACAAAAGCTGGGTAAATATAACCAGCCCACACATTATGACCACAAAAATACTGATGATCAGATTCAGGAAAAATACCAAAAGGACCGTCCCAAATCTGCCTATTACACTCGTCACAGTCATATTTACATTTTTATAAGTTTCAATATCTGTCTTTACTGCAGTCTGACGGTCTTCTCCGAAATTCGTTACAGGACTGACAGATAAAATTGATTTAATACGATCTCCATCAACTCCCGCTGCAATACGCTCTGATTCGATTGCAGTTTCATCCGTCGTACCAAACTGCAAAAGCAGCCATGGTTTATAGACCTGAATTGCAAACAGGTTATTCCGGATCTTGTCTGTTGCTTTTACTCCCATCTCATCATTTCCCGGCATGACAAGTTTTGCCCCAAGCTCCAGGACACCATTGCTTAAATCCGCGGAAAAATCATTGATATTTTTAATGTACTGCGGCGCATAAGCAATAAACGCGGCAGTTAAAAGAAAGATCACAAGCATATTTACCGCTGCGCTGACTGCCTCTGTGGTTTTTCTTTTGATCAGCCCGGCATATGCCATGTAGCCGCCCACGATCAATACGATAAACAGTAACAGCCAGGTATAAAAACCATCCGCATTGAATTTCTTCGATCCGGTATTCATGCCCGCCAGGATCTGAATGTTCTTTCCGATGTCGTCTGCCATATCACCGATAAAATCAAGCGAATACGTCTGCTGCACAATATATCCCGTTCCGCTGCTCAGCAATACACTGATCAGCCAGATTCCGTCACTGATTCCATAAAAAACGGATGAAATCTTATTATCTATCCTGTCCATCCAATTCCAGGGAAGCCAGTCCCAGGAAGTGTCCACATAGAAATCGATCTGATAATTATCCCACCGGTACTGACTATACAGATTTCCAGCATCGATCGTTTCATCTACCAGTCCGGAAGCCGCAGCTACCTCCATATTGGCAGCCGATAAAAATAATCCTGTCAGAAGCATGCATACAAGAAATGCTGACAAGATCTGTTTGCGCGGCTTTTGCAGTCTTTTTGTTTTCATTCCCCATTTCTTTCTCATGAAACTTCCTCCCTTCTTGGAGGTCTGGTATCAAATGCGTCAAATACATGCTGCAGTAATATCTGTGTATGTACTTTTCCAACACGTCCATATATGTCCTGCATCAGACATTCCCCAGTTTCTAATGCCATGATCGCATTCTGGTTTTCTTCATCATCCGGATCCAGCCCAAAGAATCTTAATGTATTCCGGATCTCCGTCTTATCTGTGGAATGAAAAGCGAACTTCAAACCGATATTGTTTTTGATTTTTTCGTCCAGAAGATCGGAAGAACTCTGCGTGATAAAAAATACACCGGACTGCATGGAACGTCCGGCACGTACAAGTTTATTCGATAAAGCTGCTCCCTGTGCTACCTGCAGGAGACTCCATGCCTCATCTAAAGCAACGATTTTATAAATTTTCCTGTCTGAATAAATAAAATCCAATGCAAAAGTTCCGATCGTGATCATAACCGCAATACTTAAATATTCGATACTGGTATATTCCTCCACATTTTTTTCAGAATCCGGCAGCATCAGATCCTGCACCTGCAAAATGTTTAAAGCCTTATCTGCACTGATCTTACGCGTCACTTTTCCATCTGAAAACAGCAATCCCGCAAAATCATAATCGGTAAACGCTGCTATGTGGCTTGCAAGCAGATGCGCTTCTTCATCCTCCATCTCATTTAATTCATCGATCACATATAAAAGTCCGCTATCCGATCTTTTTGTAACTGCCTTTACCGCATCACGTAAAAGCGGGAAACGTTTTCCATCTTTAATACTGACACCAGTCAAAAATGTCAGGATATCCATCGCCAGGCTGTCTGCATCTTTCTTATTCTGCATGATCACATACGGATCAAGCATTCCTTTATTGACCTCATCACTGGTCAGGTTGATAATGTTAATTTCATCCGAAAGTTCCGGAAGCATTTCTTTCCATTTCCCGCGTTCCGACTTCGGATCAAGGATCAGCGCCCTTGCACCGTGTAAAACTTCCTGGTAAATAATGTTATTTGCAGACATTGATTTACCACCGCCAAGCGTTCCGGTAAATGCCACAGCAAGGGCATTTGTAACACTGCCGGCTACGTTCTGACAGGCAAGAGACGGGTCTATGTAGATATTATTTCCAGTCTCCGTGTCATACCCGATGTAACTTCCATCCGGATCACCCAGGATGCGCGCTGCACCGAATCCAAGTCCCGCCAGGAAATCTGCTTTCACATACTGGATATAATCATTTTCATATCTTGATCCAGACGGAATAAATTCTTCGTGGAATCCGATCATATCGCCAAACGGGCGTACCAGTTTAATGTTAAAATCATTCTCGTAATAATCCCTGACCTCCGCGATACGACGTTCCAGCTCCTCTTCGCTTTCTGCAGCAATCCGGACAACGTAGCTTAATTTGTACATGGATTCTTTTGTTCTGCCTAAGTCCTTTTCCAGCTCGTCCACATCCACCAGTGCCTCTACCACGGAATTATCCGTATCGGCACCAGCCTCATACGCATGCTCATCTAAGTCATTTAATTCCTTTTTCTTATTTCTGACCGTCGTCAATGCGCTTCTGTTCGGCATGATTTCAACGTTCATACTGACGTCTACCGGAAAACGGAAACGCTCCTGCTCATAATAAAAGATCTCCGACGATGGAAACTCCAGTTCCCCGATTAAAGCATTGATTGTCAGGTATGCAACATAGCTTTCCCCCTCTTCCCTTATCATCCGGATATGTTTCTGATGCTCCTGCAGCACACAGCGCGTCAGGCGGAGAATGTCGTACTTGCGGACTAACGTTTTTTTCTCCAGCTTTTCTTTTGGAAATGAATACTCATATTTATAATACGGCGTTTTCTGTTGTCCATAGATATGCTCTACAATGTAGCCAATGTCTTTCTTTTCCAGGCGTTTTAAGGAAAACTTCCCTTTTACACGCTGTCTTAAAAAGTCTTCCAGTTTTGCATACCGCTCGATCTCTGCACTGTTTATGCTGACAAAATCACCCATCAGGTTATGGTTGACACTGTTTATAAAGTCTGTAAATACGGCTAAAATATCTTCCTTGACCTTCTTTACACTAACTTCCTCTTCTCCCTTGATCAGCTTAAAACCTAAAAAGAAACGGTAGGTAACTTCATTTTCTATTCCACCCATAGAAGTGATCAGCCCTTCTGTCTGGATGTCGATCACTTTTTCTGCTGTTTCTTTAAGATCCCCCTTTAAGTGTCTCTTGCAGCGTTCCTGCCTGTCCCTTACGGATGTTTCAGATGCAATGCAGAGCGCATGCATCTTGCCTTCCCTGTTTACCGTCATGATCTGACGGAACCGTTCATGTACTGCCATCTTTTCATCCGGAGATAAAAAAGCATAGTTGTACGGGATCAGTTCATAATACGCCCACCATTCTCCCTGCTGGTTTAAGATCATATTGTTTTCAATGTACTTAATCGGGAACATAGATATCCCTCCTCACTGCGGTAATATATTCATTTACCGTCTTTTTACGATACACCACACGTTTTCCTGCATAAGTCTCTTTTGGGCGTATCAGATAATTAAACGCCGCGCATAAGAATCGGTACGGATTTTTGCCATCAAAGCTCTTTTTTGACATCAGATACGCATTTCCTACGCATATCGCAGCCCATACAACGAAACTTTTTATATACACAAATGGCGGCAGGTTGTGAATCATAAGACATACAACTGCCGTTCCGGTAAAATACCCGATCTGTGTTATCGTCGCCGGAAACGGCAGATTAACATCCCCGACCGCATGTATCACTTTTTCAACATTCCAGATGCTTGTATATGACTTTACCTGTTTCATTTCTTCCCTTTCTTTCCTTTCTGCCTGTCCGGCGGTTTTCTTCATCCTTTTTCACTTAGCTAAGGCACAGGGCAGCCCGCCCCGCACCTTATTTTTATCAGAGATTATTTTCCTCCATCTTCTACATCATCTGCAGCACCGCCCTCGATGATCGTGCCATTATAGATCTTTAACATCGTGTCTTTTGTCCCAGAGGGATTAAAGACAAAACCAACCGCTATGACCGCGATAATTGCAAAAACAATCAGCTCCGCAATCTTGTGTTTAAATAAAAGCACAAGACCAACAATAATAATCCCTCCTAAAACCAGAGGCTGTATATTCGTCATGAGCCACGTATAAATTCCCTGTCCAAAATTCATCTTTCTCTTTCCTTTCCGCGCATTTTGCGCATAAAAAAAGACAGCTTCTGCCGTCTGTTTACTGTTACATTTTTTCTTTTTTCTTTTTATTTCTTCTTTATGGCGCATGTTCCATAACACATCCAGCTTTGCGCTTTAAAAATTGCGACGCCGCAATTTCAGGATTCCATGTATTCCTGCTTAAGATCATCAATCCATTTTCTTCCTTTCTGCCTTGCTGTGACAACATCGTCCAGTGCCGCCTGCTGTTGTTTTAAGATTTTTTTATGATGCGGGGACAGATTGGCTTCCTCGATCATATCCTTCGCCAGGCGCGTGCCTCTGAGATCATCCAGCTTCTGTACCATTTTAAGGGACGGTGCGACCTGTCTTGTAAGCCAGAGGAGTGTCCGGTCAAGTGTGTACTCTTCCGGTTTTGTCGTCAGCTTAACGCTCCGGTATTGTCCGTTTAAAAACCACACCCAGCGCTCATTTAGCGGCCAGTTTCTGCGCTCCTGCTCCGGATCTGCATCTACAAACCTTACATAATGATTGATGATAGAATAGGCAGTACAGGCTACATCTTCCATCTCCAAAAGATCATCCACCGCTGCCTCCGCACGTTCGTCTTTTAACCGTATTTCAAAACGGTTTTTCGTTTCCGCCTCATCCAGCGGCGTGCCGTTTTTTACATACTGTTCATAGTCCTTTTCATAAATACAGAAGTAAATTTCACTTTTTAAAGATCCCAGGTACAATGTATTTCCCATGTTTGCCGCATCTTCTTCCCGGTTCCTTATCAGCTCCCCGGACTGGTAATCCTTAAAACTGTGAAAAATCGTGATGCATTCATCCCGACGGCATTTTTCTGCAAGTTCCGGGATATTTAAAATCCCGGCACGGTCGTTGATCGCAATATCAATCCGTTTAAACACCGCCCCCATTTCTCTTGCCGTCCGGAAGAAATCATACCAGGTACGTTTCTGCACCTTAAGAAACGCTTCGAACTGTCTGCACCCCTTGCCCTTTAGTTCAAGCAGGATCCCTTTTTCATGTTCCGGCGATACCATGACTGTGATATCTCCGTAGATATACTGGCGTCCGTAACCGTAAAAGCTGTGCGCTTCCTCGATCATGTACTGCATCCGGATGTTCATGGCATCCTCGATCACGCGTCTTTCATCTGTGGTTGCGAAACGGATCCGGACATAGTCAAATAAAATTTCCATTTCTTTATCCGGATTAAATATCTCAAGGACCATTTCCAAATGTTCTAACAGCTTTTTTGTTGCCCGCTTCTTTCCAATCAGCAGCATACCGTAATACCCCCTGCTGATTCCTGCTGTTTCAACATATTCATTTTGTGATACGCCGTAGCTTTTTCGTCTGGCTTCCAGGTTCGTAATCCATTCCACCGGATCAAATGCAATGGAATCTTCATTTTCTTCTATATACTCGTCTGTCATCTCTCCTGCTTCTTTAATATTCCATACATCATCCGCTGATTTAAAACCTTCCTCCAGATTTTCTGTCTGCATTCCATAGCCGCTTTCTTTTTCTTTCCGGTATTCCTGAAGCACATTTTGCAGCTGGTCAGCCAGCTTGTCACTGACCGGCTTTTTCCCGTGTATCAGCATGTTATAATAGCCTCTTGAAAAACCAATGCGTTTTGCAAGTTCTACCTGGGATAATCCCAGTTCTTTGCGTTTTTTCTCAATCTCTTTTAACGTCTCCTGGTTCTTTTCCACATCTGCCACCATCCCATTTTATAATTCAGTCCTGCAGTCTCCCAGGGATATCCTCATAGATCTGCATTTCATTACGTCTTGCCTGCATAAACTCAAGCACTGCACCACGGCTCTCCCTCCAGCCCGGCATCATGTACACCCCGGTACAGATCGACAGCAGCGTCAATGATACTTTTATATATTCCTCCCACGTCGCATCTTCCGGCAGCATTGCATTGACTTTCGCCGGATTGATCACGGAATATCCATTTTCTATTAATTCCTTTTCTGCTTTCTCAAAACGTTCCATATAATCCGATGTTCCGGTAATCGGTCCGCTGATATAAATATGTTCCGTCTGTTTTTTATTTTCTTTTTCTTCAATCGTCTTTTCTTCATTCCTCTCCGGCAGTTTCGCTGCCGTTTTCATACATTCGATCACACGCTTCTCCTTCCTGCTGTCTTTTCTCATAGATCCGCGACAGCTCTGCAAAAAAATCATATCCCGGATCTACATATGGAGCGTAAAACTCTGTTACAACACCGTTTCCGGTGTTTACATAGCCACGTCCGGCAATATCTTTTTCTTTAAATTGTTTATCAATACTGCCAAACATCATGGTGTACCCGCTTGCAGACATACTACCCAGCGCAACACGGAAACCGAACTGATCGCGGACACCATCTCCGAGATATTTTGCATCCGGACGCTGACACGCAAGAATAATAAAATATCCTGCCTGTCTGCCCTTCATGATAATAATCCGGATCAGCTTCATAACCTCTTCCCATTCTTTTTTTGCAAGAGTGTCCATAAAAGCCACATACTCATCAAAGATCAGAAAATGCGGCGTCAGTCCAACTTTTGCATAATTCGCACCCATCCTAAAATCCGGATGTTCCTGCATTTCATCATAACGCGCTTCCATTCCTTCATAAAAAGTTTCCACACATTCCATTATGCTTTCTGTACTGTAATGCACATCCGGCATGATCCTGGATAAGAAAGATAAATCTGCTTTCTTCGGATCACAGATATGCAGCACTGCACCTGATTCTAACAATGCTTTTATCACGATCAGAAGAAAGATCGTTTTTCCACTTCCTGTATCACCTGAAATCAACATGTGCGGCAATTTATCATATTTCCATGAGATATGCTGCATCAGATTCAGTTCTCCATTTTCTGCTTTTACATCCTGAATACCGATCCGGCTCTTTTCCACTCCTGTTAAAAATTCATATCTGACCCAGATATCCTTTGTATCTTTTTTTACCAGTTCACAATTTAATCCGGTTTCCAACTTCTCTTCCAGATGAAGTAATTTATCCTGGTATTTTCCCATGGTGATCTTAACTGTCACATAAATATGCCTGTTTTTCCTTCTGTAATAAAGCGCCGGAAAATAGGTGATCCGTTCCATTCTGCCGCCTGATCTATAACGCTGCAACGGCTCTGTCTCAAACCATCGGTTTTCCAGCAGCATCCGCGACATTGCCTGACGGTTTCGGATATCCACCATGCTGCCGCTTTTCCATTTATAAAACAGATCCAGCAGACACAAAACTGTGATCAGGAAAAGAAGGAATATCCTAAACAGGATATTCCTCTCTGTCATCCAGATCGTAAATACTGATAATGCTGCAACGGTCAGGGCAAAAAAAATGACAGACCTTAAAATCAGCCTGTCATCATAACGCCCGATGCGTTTTCCTTTCCAGATTGGAAATCTGTTCATCTATTCCACTCTCCCATCCGGTTATTTATTTTTTATTTCCTCCATCTTTCGCATCCGTTCCGGTCTTATCTGCTGTCTTATCAGATGGTTTGTTCTGATCTGCTGTTTTCGGCGCATCTGCTCCGGCAGCTTTTGTCTGATCAGCAGGCTTTCCTGCAGCATCTGCCAATACGATATCGTCCGCATTGATGTACCAGTCTGCCGTTGCCCTTCCTCCGAACGTCGCATCCGCTCTTGCACTTACTACCGGATTTACAAGCGTTACCGTTGCATTGTATGGGAACGCTTTTTCTCCGGCTTCCGGTGGAATACTGACTGTGATCGTGTGCCCCTGGCGCTGACATTTCAGGTCATATGTACGTTTTTTTATCTCATCGGTCACATTTCCTTCCTCGTCCTGCGCGTAGTTTTCTCTGCGCAATGCCGCAAACTTTAATTCTCCTAATGTTTTCTCTGTATCAACAACTAATCCCTCTGGAAATCTCATATTTTATTCCTCCATCTTTCTATTTTTTCTTTATTTTTTTTCTTTTTGAATCATTCTCTTTTATTTCATTTGCTGTGCTGCACATAATTCCCTTTACCGGATCACTGCTTTACTCCCGCATCTTCCAGCTCATCCACAGAAATGATATCATCCGCATAAATTTTATAATTCACATAACCCTTGTTATTGATCGCGTACCCTTCAATTTCCACACGGGGATTTACCAGCACTACCGGTTCCTCATATTCAAAATGCTTTACCCCTGCCTTTCCAGGAATGATAACCTCAACATTATCCGCGCGCTGTACATCAGAATAGAGACTGTAAGTTCTCGATATAACTGCATGTCTGCCGCCATTTATACGCTGCTGACTTTCCCTGCCAGCTCCGGCAAAAGTGATGTTTCCTAACGATTTCTCTGCATCAATAAATACATTTTTTAATTCCATGATATTTTCCTCCTACTGTTTACGTGTTTTTACTTGTCTTTCTGATCTGTCTTTTCTTATTCATCCCGGTTTACAATGCTGTACCCATGTTTCATCAGGTATTCTTCTACCAGTTCGTCTAAGCTGCCATCATCCGGTTCATCTTCCAGGCAGACATCCGCTTCACGGTAAATGCCATCTGCCATTAAAAGCAGGCTGTTCATTCCATCACTCCGCGTCTCGTGATTTCTCGCAATGATGCTCGGATTTTCCAAAACGACCGCTTCACCAAATTCAAACGGCTGGGATCCGTTCGCGCCGATTACTAAAGCCTCCACGACTTCCCCGCGGAGTGCATCTGCAAAGAACGTGTAGAAATTTCCTTTTACGTCTTCCCCGCAAATGTTCCAGGTGACTGCTTCCCCTTCACCGGCATAGTGCAGTGCTCCGAACGTCTTTGACATGTTCGGGATCACAACTCTCACACCCATATGTACATTCCTCCCTTCTGTGTGTTTTTTCTTTCTTCCACCCACCAAAACAGCCGGTATGATTAAGCTGTTTTTGGTTGCTGCCTCATCTGAAAATAAGGCTCCCACCACATAACCCATTTTTTCCTTTCCTAGCATCAGCACAATTAAAACGGGTTCAAATCATCTAACGCTGGTTCCATTTCTGCCCTGCAGACGGCTGCCGCTGCAATGACCGGATCGGAATCTGCATATCGCCGCATTCCAGGGAAATCATTGTTTTCAATCGCTTCCTGCAGCTTTCTTACTCTTCCGGTCACTTCATCCGGCCGCACACGCATGCACGCTGTCTGGATCCGCCCTAAAAAACTCTCATGATCCGTTACAAACTGATAATCCGGATCCATTAAAATCTGTTTTAATGCTGCTTTTGCATTTTTCTTTATATTTTCCCTGCCACGCATATAATTCACATCCATCTCCGGCGGCAGATCTGCGAACTCGGATGGAATAAAAAAGCCGTGTGCAATCATTTCCTCCTGCTGGTATTCGATCCGTCTGCGCTTATAATTAAGTTCCTGCCCGTCCGTCCACTTCGGACCATGTGCGCCTTTTAAAAAGACGATGCACCAGTCCGCCACCGCCGCAAGGAGCTGTCCATAAAATTTGATCAGTTCCCATTCCCGTTCGATCTCCTCTGCGTAATCAGTTAAAAGAAGCTGTCCTTCATTTAACCAGCTTTCACGCTCTGTCGGTGACATCTGCGTTCTGCCTTTGTTCTTCCAATCTTCCACATCATAAGCAGTAACACTGTTTTCTGTCTGTGCCATCTTCTCCACCTCCTTAAAAGATTCCTTTTTCGTTTCGTTTTTTTTCAAAATTCAAAATACCTGCAACTCCCCGCAATACCGTATGCAGGCAGGTTATTTTTTTGTGTTTTTGCAGATAGTTTACATCATGCCAACTTTTGTAGTCTTAGTTGTCATAATGTAAACTAAGGTTTTTACCGGAATTTTTGCCGTATTTCCGGCATTTGTGCCCCCGTAATTAAGAGTCGCCTATTGCATTTGTACCCCCGTGTTACAATCCGGGGGTTAAGCCGGGCGCTTACGCGCCCGGCAGAAGCCCTGTAGGGCTTAGCGCCGCCCCGGAGGGGCGCCCCGCTTCGCTGCTTACACTCCGTCCGCGCGCCGCGGGACGCCCCTCCGGCACAGCGCTAAACCCTTCAGGACAGCGGCCGCTCTCCCCGTCTTGCAACACCGTAGGAACAGCGTGGATTTTATGGATAAACAGCTATTCCATCATTGATAACCGCGTGGATAATGCATGGAAAAATCATGGAAAAGGAAAAACATCTTTCCCACCATTTTCCCACACATTCCCCACCCAGTTATCAACGATTCCATAAACAGCAGCTTATCCACAAACTCCACCCTGCGGCTAAGGTCTGCTGGTATCCTCTTATTTTGTTTTTTTTGATCAACAAACAAAAAGGATCTTTTCTTTGTGGCGAAGACGCCAGACATCCAAGCGCCTCCGCTGTGTGAATTTGTAAACAAGGCAGGGACAAATCACGACAGTTTCTGCCAAACAGCCCTAACGCTGCGATACTTTACCGCCTGGTAGGTTATATCGCTTAATAAACACTGTAACAGTTTCTCCAGTGTCCACCAGTTTCGGGTTGCTCCGCGTTTTTTATATCTCTGATTTTGTTCCTTCACATAATGATCAAGTAACGCTTTTTCATCAGCAGTCAATAATATTTCAACCTGCACGCTGCATATTTTCGCCATCTTATCCCCTCCTGCGCTAATCTTCTATATAACCGATGATTTCATAATCATCTTCATCCAGCTGTCTATATACCGGTCGGTAACTTTTTCCATTTCCCAAAATATACTTTTCTCCATTCCATTCTCTTTCGATCAGGATCTCTCCATTTTCCAAAAATACATTTAACGGATCTTCCAATCCATATGTACTGACCTGTGGAAATTTCTCTTTAAATTCTGTAAGTGTTAATCCTTTTAACATCTTCCTGCCTCCATTCTTTTTGATCTGCCATCATCAGAGCCGGGCGATCATCCCGCGGCTGACGCTCCAAGGTGGAGCGTTTCGGCTAATCTGCTAAAATCTGTCTTGCAGTATTAAAAACATAAAGTCTGTTATGTGAATGATGTTTAAAATCTCCATTACCAGCGATTAAACGCCCGATCTTTTCATATTTCAGACTTAAAACTATCAGATATTTTTCTAACAGTTCATCCGGGCATTTTAAACATTCTATAGCGTTTTGGATTTCGCTTTTCTTACTATTCCAGGCAATACCGTCAATATGCACCTGTTTTTCTTCTTCGAGCTCTTGAAATTCTTTCATAAGTTCAGTTTTTTCATAAAATCAACCATCCTTTCATTTTCCTATAGATACAGTTCCATAAGTCCCACATTTTTATTTTCAACTAAGACAACGCCTGGGCGGACAACGGAAACATAGTGTTTTACAACGTTCTCGATTCGCTCGTTGCTGTAATACGGTGCCAACTTTTGGCGTGTGTATTCTTTCGCTTCTTCAAGTGCCATCATCTTCATATAATCAACCATCCTTTCATTGTGTGCCCTCGTAACCTCCGGGGCGGGTGATTTTTAAAAATCAATTTCTGTATAAACACCTAATATTTGACGCCATTTGTTTTCCTTGTCACAGCCAAGGTTTAATTCTTCAAGACAAAAGATTGCATGTTCTCCATATCTTTCACGCAAGTCCTGGAAGCCGTTGTATACGGTTTCAAACTCTTCCAGATCATCAACTGAAATGATATAGTGCTTATTCTCCACATTGCGGATTATGTAATTATCTTCGATCTGTGAAGGACTGGAGAAAAGCCCTTCAACTACAAGTTTGCTTCTTCGGTCATCCTGTGTTTTTCTATCGATCATGTATACCAGCGCCCATTTCATAAATTTTGTATAATCCTTCATGTTTCTATGTCTCCCTCTCAACTTCCAGCTTATCGATATTTCCCTCTTTCATGTCCTCAACAATCGCTTTCAACTCATCCAGGATATCCCCTTCCTTTGGTGTCTCGAATGTGTAATTTTCGTTGTATTCTTTTCCTTCAATCTTGATTCTATAGATCATGTTCTCGTCCTCCTGTGATTTTTTTTCCTGTTCTTTATGATATTAGTATACACCTGTATCAAGTGCATGTCTATTGACAATATGCACAATATTCAAGTGCATATTTTGTTTACAATATACACTTTGTTCGAGTGCATATAAAACACTTGATTCAGGTGTATACATGTTTTATAATAAAAACTAGGAGGTGTACACATGATTCTATATAAAATCAATATCATCGAAACCTTAAAAAACGCTGGTTATTCTTCATACAAAATTCGCCAAGAAAAACTATTAGGACAAGCAACACTGCAAAAAATTCGTCAAAATGAATTAGTTTCCTGGGAAAATATCAATACAATTTGCTCACTCCTAGGCTGTCAACCCGGCGATATCCTAGAATATATTCCAGATGAACCAACTAATGCCGATGCTCCAAAATAATTCTTTTCAACAACTTATTTCCTCCCAAACCAATTAACAGGGAAGATGTTTTATCTCTCCATCTTCCCTTGTTGCGACGTCGCAATTATTCTACTTTATTCGGTGCCATAAAACGGTTATAAAATTCTGTCAATGCTCCAGGCTCCTTACCTGTCTCTTATACACATCTGACGCTGCCGACGAACTCTAGGGTGTAGA
>ERZ1026916.1003-NODE-1003-length-16041-cov-10.502440_pt1 | contig 16041 bp, 14 predicted proteins | sample MGYA00519465_ERZ1026916 | MGnify/ENA primary metagenome ERZ1026916 (study PRJEB26926, sample SAMN06164880) | human gut metagenome | biome: ENVO:00009003; feature: ENVO:2100002; material: ENVO:00002003 | host: Homo sapiens | place: USA | collected 2012 ... | reverse complement strand
TCAAGACCCGGCGCGGCCGCGGCAACACCGCCGTCATCGACGGGCTGGTGTTCCGCAACGTGGAGATGCGGGGCGTCAAAGCACCCTTTGTCATCAATATGTTCTACTTCTGCGACCCGGACGGCCACGGCCCCTATGTACAGTGCCGCGAGCCGATGCCGGTGGACGAGTACACCCCCAAGCTGGGCAGTCTGACCATGGAGAACATCGTGGCCACCGATGCCCAGTTTGCAGGCTGCTATTTCGATGGTCTGCCGGAACAGCCCATCGAGCGGGTGACCATGCGGGATGTGAGCATCACCTTTGACCCCAACGCCAAGGAGGGACAGGCGGCCATGGCCGACAACCGTCCGCTGGTAAAAAAGCTGGCCATCTATGCCGAGAACGTCAAGGAGATCGACCTGCACAACGTGAAGATCGAGGGCTACGAGGGCGAGCGGCTGCACTTTGCCAACGTAGGACATTTTGAGGAGGACTGACCCATGACCCATGAAGAGATCCTGTCCATGCTGGGCGACTATGTGGACTACCTGATCGCCAATTCCAGCGCCGAGGCACCGATGTGGAACATCGAGAAGGTGCGCAGCGGCAAGCCCAACAAGTGGAACTACATTGATGGCTGCATGATCACCGCCTGCCTGAGCCTGTACAAGACCACCGGCGACGAGAAGTATCTGGAGTTTTCCAAGGAGTTCATCGACTACTTTGTACAGCCGGACGGCTCCATCAAGACCTACGACCCCAAGGAGTATAATCTGGACAACGTGAATCAGGGCAAGAACCTGTTCATTCTGTATGATATCTACGGGGACGAGAAGTACCGCAAGGCCATCGACACCATCCGCAGCCAGCTGCTCACCCAGCCCCGCACCAAGGAGGGCAACTTCTGGCACAAGGACATCTATCCGTGGCAGGTGTGGCTGGACGGCACCTATATGGCGCAGCCCTTCTACATGGAGTACGAGACCCGCTTTAACAAGATGCAGGGCTGCATCGACAGCTACAAGCAGTTCATGAACATCAAAAAGCACATGCGGGACGAAAAAACCGGCCTGTACTACCACGGCTACGACGAGAGCCGCCAGATGTACTGGGCAGACCCCGAGACCGGTTGCAGCCCCAACTTCTGGCTGCGCGCCATGGGCTGGTTCCTTGTGGCAATGGTGGATGTGCTGGAACGCATGGACGAGCAGCTGTACAACGAATACCGCGGCATCATGGCCATGCTCAAACAGGCTGTGGAGGACATGCACAAGTTCCAGGACGAGCAGACCGGGATGTTCTGGCAGGTCATCGACCACCCAGAGGCCGAGGGCAACTATCTGGAGACCAGTGGCACCGCCCTGTTTGCCTATGCCGTGCTCAAGGGCGTGCGTCTGGGCTATCTGCCCAAACGCATGGCTGCATGGGCGGAGAAGGCTTTCTACGGCACCTGCGACCGGTATCTGTCCAAGAACCCGGACGGCAGCTTGCAGCTGGACGGCATCTGCCTTGTGGCGGGTCTGGGCGGCAAGGATCACCGTGACGGTTCTCTGGCCTACTACTTCAGCGAGCCGGTGGTCTGCAACGATGCCAAGGGCGTAGGCCCGCTGGTGCTGGCCTATACCGAAATGATCGCGCGCAAGTAACCAAAAACGGGATACAGCAGGGCTGAGCAGCTGCAAAAAAGCGGTTGCTCAGCCTTTTTGCGTGTCTTTTTTGCCCCCTTGCATAAACTGCCCGCCGCTGTCCCACACTAAGCCCAGAAAAGTTCCCGTACACAAAACGAACAGATGGGAGTAACAAGCATGGAGCAGATCAAAAAATTTCTGCACGGCAAGGGCTTTGCTCTGCTGCTGACCGCAAGCCTGCTGGCTGCGGCTGCGGCAGGGGTGTGGGCGGTGCGTGCCCTGCGGGCAGAACTGCAAAAAAGTCTGGATGGACTAAACGCCCCCGGCACCACCCAACAGACCACCCCGGAAACAGAACCGGACTGGGACGCACAGGAGGATACCACATGGCAGCAGCCCGTGACCGACGTTGCAAACAGCAAGACCGATGTGCCGCAGCAGACGCCCTCTGGGGCATCCTCTGGTGCGCAGTCTGGCTCTGGTTCGCTGCGCGAACCCTCGGCACTGCAAGGCGCATCCTCGCCTGCCAGCAGTTCGGCGCAGCCTGCCGCCGCGCCCTCTATGCCGGGGCGTGTGCTCAACGCCTTCAGCGGCGATGAGCTGGTGTATAACAAGACCCTTGGAGACTGGCGCACCCACAACGGTGTGGACTATGCCTGCACGCAGGGTGCTGCGGTGGCGGCACCCGTGGCGGGCAAGGTGGTCTCTGCCGGGGCAGAGGGCAACTGGGGCACCGTGGTGGTGCTGGAAGATGCCGCTGGCCGCTGCTGGCGACTGTGCGGCGTGGCAGACCCTGCCGTAAAGGCCGGGGACACCGTGACCGCCGGGCAGAAGCTTGGCACGGTGGGCACTGTCGGCTGCGAGTGCGCCGAGGAAAGCCACATCCATGTGGAGGTAAAGCAGGGCGAAAGCTACCTTGACCCGGCAAAGCTGCCGGAGTAAGCAAACCATAAAAGGGGCTGCAATAGCGGCTCCTTTTTTGCTGTGTCAGACGGTACGGCGCGTTTGCAGCAGCCAGAGAACCAGCGCCGAAAGCACCCCGGCTGCCAGCAGTACATCTGCGGGGTGTGCGGCCCAGTGCTGGAAGGCAATGCCATAGGCTGCCTGCCCGATGGGCTGGGTCAGGCAGGCCAGCACAGAGAGGCAGGCGGTCGTCTTGCCCAGCTGTGCCTGCGGCACCAGCACTTGCAGCTGCGCAAAGAACCATATATTGAACAGCGCTGCCACGGCCATAAACACGGCTCCCAGCACCAGAATGCTGCCGAACTGCAGCACTGACACCCGGAGGGCAAGACCCAGCGCGGCGCACACGCCGCTGAGCGCCAGCAAAAGAGGTGTGCCGCTGCGGATGGGATGCCGGACAAAGACGGTTCCGGCCAGCACGCCGCCCAGAATGCCGCCTGCGCTCAGCACCGCCTGCACAAGGCCGAGGGAGGCATCACTTTTCTGCAGGGTCTGTACCACCAGCACCGGAACACCTACGGTGAGGGCGGGGACTTCCAGCAGGTTTACAGCCGCCATGGCGGCAGCTAACCGCAGCACCGCAGCCTGCCCGGTGAGGAACTGCGCACTTTCCCGCAGGTCGGCCCACAGAGAACGGACGGAGAGCTTTGTGTCATATGGGACATCCTGTGGGATGCGCAGACAGAGCTCCATCCCGGCAGAAAGTGCAAAGCAGCAGCCGCAGAGCACCAGCAGACCCCGGATGCCGAGGTGCTCCAGCAGAACAGCACCCAGCAGGGGACCGAGAAGCTCGTCCACGGTATCCACCAGTTGGATGACTGCGTTGCCGCGCAGCAGCTGGGTGCCGTTCAGTAGCAGAGGCAGGCAGGCGCGTACTACGGGCTGGTAAAGCCCCTGAATGGCGTACAGAATGCCCAGCACTGTCAGGACCAGCGGAAGCAGGGGCAGATGCGGCAGTCCGGCAGCGGCTGCAGCCGCAATACCGGTGGTCACCAGATCCAGCAGCGCCATCAGGCGGGCTTTACGGCAGCGGTCTGCCAGCGCGCCGCCGGTCAGCATTCCAGCCAGCGCGGGCAGCATAGCCAGAGCGGTGATGCCGCCGTACAGCGCGGCAGAACCAGTCTGCCGCAGCAGATACAGCGGCAGCGCAAACCGCAGGGCGGCATTGCCGAACAGGGAGACGATCTGTCCGAGGACGATAAGGATAAAAGTGTTCATGGAAACCTCCTGCTTTTTTATTTACAGACTGCTGGTCTGTATTTACATACAAAAAAAGGCGGAGCGTTCCGCCCGGGAAATTCAGTCTTTGACCGGTGTGCACAGCTGCACCAGCTGTTCGGCCTGTGCATCCGTCAAAAGATCCAGCCCAAGTGCATGGGTCATTTGCTGAAACACGACGTTCCGCGCCCGCTGCTCGGTCGGTGTGGTGGGGCGCGTCTGGGGAGAAAGCCAGATGTCTGCCAGCACGAACAGCGCTTCGGCCAGCGCATTGGCATCGGCGGTGTGGATGGAGCCGTCCGCCATGCCCTGCCGGATCATGGGTGCAATGCACTCCGGGGCCAGATGCGCTTCAATGTTGGTCAGCTCCATGGCAAGGAACTGCGGGTTGCTGCACAGGTGCGGCAAAGTCTGCGCGATCTGCTGCTGCCGCTGCCCGGCAAAGGAAATTGCAAACACCGCCTGCAGCTTCTGCAGCCCGGTCAGGGCCGGGTCGTCCCGGATATGGCGCAGCGGCTCCCACATCTGGTCGCCCAAACGGTCACCGACGCGCTGCGCGATCTCCTCCTTGGAGCGGAAGTGATGGTACACCGCCCCTTTGGAAAGCTTTGTGGCATCGATGATGTCCTGCAGGGTGGTATTCTGGTAGCCCTTCTGGATGAAGAGCAGGGCGGCGGCGTCCAGGATCTTTTCAACGGTCTGTTCCGGGTATTTGTTGCGCGGCATGGCGGATGCTCCTTTTTACAAACTAACGGTCTGTAAAAAGAATACAGCAGCCCGGCGGCTTTGTCAAGAGGGTGTGGAACCGAAAATCCATTCATTTCCTGCGGCGCTGCATTGCTTTTGCGCGGGGTTTCTGGTATGATACAATAGAGTTAAAAGGCGATTTTGGGAGGATGACAGATGGCAAGGGTTTTGATCGTGGGAGCCGGGGCAGCCGGACTGATGGCGGCGGGTGCTGCCGTGCGGCAGGGACATCAGGTAACGGTGCTGGAGCATACCGAGAAGCCCGGGCAGAAGATCCTTGTCACCGGCAAGGGGCGCTGCAATGTGACCAACGACTGCCCGGCAGAGGAATTTTTGCGCCATGTGCGCACGAACCCGCGTTTTTTGTACTCCTCGCTGGGAGCGTTCCCCCCGGCAAAGACCATGGAACTGTTCGAAGGCCTTGGCGTGGAGCTGAAGGTGGAGCGCGGCCGTCGGGTGTTCCCGGTATCGGATAAGGCCGAGGAGATCCGGCAGGCGCTGCTGCGCTATGCGCAGGATGCCGACATCGTCTATGACGGCGCAAAAAAGCTGCTGCTGGAGGACATCGTGCCGGAGGCAGAGCCCGCCCCGGCGGCAGAGGAAAACCCGCGCCACCCTAAAAAGAAAAAGGCTGGCCCGGCGCTGCGCTGCGTGGGCGTGCGGGGCACTTCCGGCCGGGAATACCGGGCAGACGCTGTACTGGTGGCCACCGGCGGCGTGAGCTACCCCACCACCGGTTCTACCGGCGATGGCTACAAGTTGGCGCAGCAGGCGGGGCACACCCTTGTGGAGCCGGTGCCCAGTCTGGTCAGCCTTGTCAGCCTGGACCCGGACTGCAAAAAGATGATGGGTCTGGCGCTGAAAAACGTTACCCTGACCCTGCTGGAGGACGGCAAGGCCATTTTTGACGAGCAGGGCGAGATGCTGTTTACCCACTTTGGCATCAGCGGGCCGCTGACCCTGAGCGCGTCCAGCCATCTGGGGGATATGAAAAAGCACAGGTACATTGCGGAGATCGACCTGAAGCCCGCCCTGAGCGAGGAGCAGCTGTACGACCGCATCACCCGGGACTTTGCCCTGCTGGCAAACCACGCGGCACAGGGCGCGCTGGTCAAGCTGCTGCCCTCCAGCATGCAGCCGGTCATGGTGGCGCGCTGGGGCATCGACCCCGCCACCAAGGCAAACCAGATCACCCGGGAGCAGAAGCGGGAGCTGGTGCAGCTGGTCAAGCACTGGCAGGTGTCCATTGACGCCCGGGGCGACCTTGCCCACGCGGTGATCACCAGCGGCGGCGTATCGGTGCGGGAGGTGGACCCCAAGACCATGCAGAGCAAAAAGGCGCTGGGGCTGTACTTCGCGGGCGAGGTGCTGGACGTGGACGCCTACACCGGCGGCTACAATCTGCAGATCGCTTTCTGCACCGCACAAAGCTTTGCGAATAACCTGTAAAAAACAGCGCAGTCCGTTTTGCTGTGTACTATATATAATAAGGAGAACATATCATGGTATCTGTTGCAATTGATGGGCCTGCGGGTGCAGGTAAATCCACTCTGGCACGCCGTCTGGCGGCAGAGCTGGGCTATATCTATGTAGACACCGGTGCAATGTACCGCGCCATCGGCCTGTACGCCCTGCGCGCGGGCAAGGACCCCAAGGACAATGCGGCGGTGGACGCCCTGCTGCCCCAGATCGAGCTGCGGCTGGCCTCCATTGCGGGCGAGCAGCACATCTACTTAAAGGACGAGGATGTGAGCACCGCCATCCGCACCGAAGCCGCCGGCATGGCAGCCTCTGCCGTGGGTGCAAACCCCGCAGTGCGGGCATTTCTGCTGGACTTGCAGCGCAGCATGGCCAAAAAGCAGGATGTGCTGATGGATGGCCGGGATATCGGCACGGTGGTGCTGCCGGACGCTACGGTGAAGATCTTCCTGACCGCCAGCCCGGAGGCACGCGCCACCCGCCGCTGGAAGGAGTATCAGGCCAAGGGCATCGACACCCCCTACGAGGAAGTGTTGGCAGATGTGAAGCAGCGGGACTATCAGGACACCCACCGCGCTGCCGCCCCGCTGAAGCAGGCGGAGGACGCCGTGCTGCTGGACACCTCAGAGCTGGATTTTGAGCAGAGCCTTGACGCCATGAAGCAGATCATTGCCCAAAAGATCGGCGGATAAAACAAACAGGACAGGAATAGAAAATGGTACTATATTATATTCTGGTGCCCCTTGCGTGGCTTGTGTGGCACATCGGTTTCCGCATCCGGGTGGAGGGACGCGAAAACCTGAAAAAGGTGCAGACGAAGGGTTATATCCTTGCGCCCACCCATGTGTCTGCCATCGACCCGGTGTTCATCGTTGTCACCCGGTGGGGCAGGCGGATGGTGGTGTTTGCCAAAAAGGAACTGTTCGAGATCAACGCCTTCCTGACGTGGTTCTTCCGCTGCTGCGGCGGCGTGTGCGTCCGCGGCACCAAGGACGAGATGGCGGTCATCTCTCAGACGGTGGAGGCCTGCAAGCAGGGCAAGACCCTGCTCATCTTCCCGGAGGGCACCCGCGAAAAGGAGGGTAAGCTCTTGCCCCCCAAGAGCGGTCTTTTCGTCATTGCCGCCGAGGCAGGGGTGGACGTTGTGCCCTGCCGAATCTTCTATGATACCCCGGACGGGAGGATGCACCTGTTCTGCAAGGTGCGGGTGATCTACGGCGAGCCGATGCCCGCAGAACAGTTTGCCATGGAGGGCCGCCGGGACACCAAAAAGCTCCGTGCCAACAAGCAGGCACTGCTGGAAGCATGGGAAAAGATGGGGGCGTAAGAGATGGAGATCCGTTTGGCTAAAACGGCGGGATTCTGCTTCGGCGTGAACCGTGCCGTGGAACTGACCTATAAGCTGCTGGACGAGGGGCACAGGGTAGCAACGCTGGGCCCGCTGATCCACAACCCGCAGGCGGTGGAGGATATGCGGCGCAAGGGTGCACAGGTGGTAAACACCGTGCAGGATGTGCCTGCCGGGTGCGAGGTGGTCATCCGCAGCCACGGGGTGCCCCGCAGCATCTACGACGAGCTGGAGTCGCGCGGCATCCCTTACCACGACGCCACCTGTCCCTTTGTGCAGAAGATCCAGCGCATTGCCGCACAGGCCGAAAAAGAGGGCGCGGTGCTGCTGGTGGCGGGTGATAAGACCCACCCGGAGGTGCAGGGCATCGTGGGACACACCCGGGGCGAGGTGTTCGTTTTTGCCGATTTAGCCGAATTGGAGGCGTGGAACGGCCCTTCTGACCCCCAAAAACCCCTTTTTGCAGTTGCACAGACCACATTTCAGGTAACAAAATGGAAAGAAAGTTCGGAGTTTCTCAAAAAAGCCTATACAAACGCCCGAATTTTTGATACAATATGTAATGCGACGTGGGCGAGGCAACAGGAAGCGGAAGACCTCAGCCAAAAATGCGACATTGTTGTTGTCATTGGCGGTCATCATTCTTCCAATACCCAAAAGCTGGTACAGGTCGCCGCAAAACACACGCGTGCCGTAACGGTCGAGACAGCGAGCGAACTTCGGCCGGAATGGTTTGCAGATGTTAAAGTGGCGGGCGTGACAGCCGGGGCTTCAACGCCATCGTCTATTATTGAGGAGGTACTTAACAGTATGAGCGCAGAAATCAATGACAGCATGAGCTTTGAGGAGATGCTGAACGCATCCGAAGAAAAGCGGGTTCATGCAGGCAGTATTGTGAAAGGAATCGTGACCAGCATCTCTGCCAACGAGATCCAGGTGGATATCGGTGCGAAGCAGACCGGCTTTGTCAAGCTGAGCGAGCTGACCGATGATTCCTCCGCCAAGGTCGAAGACCTGGTGAAGGTTGGCGATGAGCTGGACCTCATCGTCGAGAAGGTTATGGATCAGGATGGCGTCATCCAGCTCTCCCGCAAGAAGCTCGCATCTCGCAAGGGCATGGAAGAGATCGCCAAGGCAGCAGAATCCGGTGAAGTCGTCGAGGGCGATGTTACCGAGTTCAATAAGGGCGGCGTTGTCGTCAACGTCAAGGGCGTCAAGGTGTTCGTTCCCCGTTCTCAGGCCACTATGCGCCGCGACGAGGACTACACTGCTCTGGTCGGCCAGCACGTTCAGCTGGTCGTCACCGAGTGCTCTGGCCGCAAGATCGTGGGCAGCATCAACAAGGTGACCGCTGAGCAGAACAAGGCAAAGCGCGAGGAGTTCTGGGCAAACGTTGAGGTGGGCAAGACCTACACCGGCGTTGTCAAGAGCCTGACCTCTTATGGTGCATTCGTTGACATCGGTGGTGTCGACGGCCTGTGCCACATCAGCGAGCTGAGCTGGAACCGCATCAAGCACCCCTCCGAGGTCGTCTCCGTTGGTGACACCATCGAAGTGTATGTCAAGGACATCGACACCGAGAACCACAAGGTCTCTCTGGGCTACAAGAAGTCCGAGGACAACCCCTGGGAGCAGCTGAAGAACAACTACCCCATCGGCAGCACCTTCCACGCTCCGGTCGTTTCTCTGACCAAGTTTGGTGCATTCGTCCGCATCCTGCCGGGTGTTGACGGTCTGGTCCACATCAGCGAGATCAGCAATGACCGCGTTGAGAAGGTCTCTGACGCACTGAAGGTCGGCGATATGGTCGATGTGAAGCTGCTGGATGTTGACTTCGACAAGAAGCGCATCAGCCTGTCCATGAAGGCTCTGCTGAACGACGACGCTGAGTAATCAGCTCTTCGTGCAAAAGCATAGCTTCTGACACAATGCGATCTGCAGCCCCGTTGCCGGGAAAACGGCGGCGGGGCTGTTTTTGTTAACAAAGCCATGATGAAATTTTTAAAAAAGCACTGGGAAGTGCTCAGTTACCTGATCTTCGGTGTGCTGACCACCCTGCTGAACATCCTGCTGTACGCGCTGTTCAGCCGGCTGTTCGGCTATACTGCCGCCAACAGCTGGGGCAATGTGCTGGATAATGCTTTGTGCATCCTGTTTGCCTACTGCACCAACCGGGCGTTCGTGTTCCGCAGCAAGACCACCGGCAAAGCCATGACGAAAGAGTTTGGCACCTTTGTCACCTGCCGTCTGGGCACCATGGTGCTGGATGCCGCTATCATGATCGTGGGCGGCAACCTGCTGGCTGCGCAGGGTGCGGCGCTGGTGGACACCGCCATGCAGGGTCTGCTGGGCGCCGTGGCGGGCTGGCTGGGTCCGGATACTACCCTCTACATGGCAAACAGCTTTGCCGGGAGCCATGCCGCCGTGGCAGATGGCTCCGCCGCCATTGCCGTCATCGGCGGGGCGGACGGCCCCACAGCCATCTTCGTCACCAGCGCCTACGATGCTCAGGCACTGTGGGGCCTTGCCGTGAAGGTCTTTTCCAATGTACTGGTGATCGTGCTGAACTATGTGTTCAGCAAGCTCATTATCTTTAAAAAGAAACAATAATTTTCAGGAGGTACGGTATTATGAAACGTGGTCTGAAAGGGTTTGCATTCCTGGTCTCTGGTCTGGTGCTGGGCATCATTGGTGCAACGGCATCAGTGACTGCGATCGCACTCAGCGCTGTGGGCATGGCAAAGGTGCGCCGTGCCAGCAAGTAAAATAACGGAGGAACGAGCATGAACCGCGAAGAGATCCTGTCCCATGTCGATCATACCCTGCTGAAGCCGGAGGCCACTTGGCCCCAGATCCAGCAGCTGTGTGACGAAGCCATTGCAAACCACACCGCATCCGTCTGCATCAACACTTGCTACGTCAAGCAGGCTGTGGAGTATATGGCAGGCCGCATCCCCGTGTGCTGCGTGGTGGGCTTCCCTCTGGGTGCCATGGATACCGCCAGCAAGGCCTTTGAAGCCAAGACTGCCATCGCCAACGGCGCAGCCGAGGTGGACATGGTCATCAACATTGGCCGCCTGAAGAACAAGGAGTACGATGCTGTCCGCGAGGACATCCGTGCCGTGAAGCAGGCTGTGGGCGATAAGATTCTGAAGGTCATCATTGAGACCTGCCTGCTGACCGAGGAAGAAAAGGAAAAGATGTGCGACATCGTCTGCGAGGCCGGTGCCGACTACATCAAGACCAGCACCGGCTTCTCTACCGCAGGTGCCAACTTCCACGACGTGGAACTGATGGTCAAGGGCGTGCGTGGCCGCTGCAAGGTCAAGGCTGCCGGCGGCATTTCCACCGTGGAGGATATGGAGACCTTCCTTGCACTGGGCGCTGACCGTCTGGGCACCTCCCGCGCTGTCAAGATCCTGAACGGCGAGCAGGCAAAGGGCTATTAAGTTTTCTGCAAAAAAATGTATTTCGGCAAAGTTCTGGGCTTGGCTGAACTGCAAAGGATGATCTCTCAAGGGCTGCTGCACAAATTGCTGTGCAGCGGCCTTTTTCGCGCCCAAGCCTTGCAAGCAGAGTGTAGCAGGGTATATAATATAAATAGGTATTGTATAAAATAGGGGCTGTTCGCCTTGTGGGGCAAGGCGGGCAGAGGAGGAAATGCAATGAATATACCCGAGATCCTTGTGGCCAATGGCACAGGGGCGGTGCTGGTAAGCTTTCTGCTTTTATTGCGGGTGCGCGGCGAGAGTAAAAACAGCGTGGGAACAGAGCTGTTTTGCCGGATTCTGGTGGTGACGCTGCTGGCACAGGCCACAGAGACGATCAGCTTTCTGCTGGACGGCGTGCCCGGCGCGGCAAGCCGGTTCTGGCTGTACCTGACCAACACCGTCTGCACCGGCGCTACCGTGTGCGTGGGCTATGCGTGGTGTTTGTATGTGGACTTCCGGGTCTACCGCAGCATTGGACGCCTGCGCAGAAGGCATCTGCTACTGGGTGCGACGCTGCTGGCGCTTTTGGTGCTGCTGGTGGCAAACCTTTTTGGCACGGGGTGGATCTTTTCCATTTCGGCGGACAACGCTTACCATCGGGGCCCACTGAACATTTTGCTGTATCTGCTGCTGTTCAGCTATTACGCCGAGAGCGTGTGGCAGGTGCATAAGGCCAAGCGCGATGGCATTACGGTGGAGTTTTTCCCGGTGTACTACTTCGTGGTCACCTGTGCGGTGGGCACGCTGCTGCAGGGGGCATTCTACGGCATGGCCTTTGGCTGGCTGTCAGTAGCCATCGCCTTTGTGTTAGTGGACAGCCAGACCCGCAGCCTGCGGGGCTATACCGATGAGTTGTCCGGCCTGTTTGGGCGCAAGTACATGAACTACTGTCTGGACCGCATCCACGCCACGCAGGAGAAGGATGTTTACGGCATCATGATGGACGTGAACTGCTTCAAGGAGATCAACGACACTTACGGTCACGCCGAGGGCGACCGCGCCATTCAGGAGATCGGGCACATCCTGTCCGGGGCGCTGGTGGCAAACTCGGTAGCCATCCGCATGAGCGGCGATGAGTTCATGGTGCTGATCCGTCACGGCTCGGAGGAGCTGCTGGACGAGATCTGCGCCGCCATCGAGCAGCGGGTGCAGCACTATAACGCCACCGCTCCGGCGGGCAGCTTTCAGCTGTCCTTCTCCACTGGTGTGGCAAAGTACGAGGGCGGCAGCGTGGAGAAGTTTCTGGTGGAGCTGGATCAGCGGATGTACGCGGAAAAGCGCGCTTTCCACGCCGCCCGGGACGGCCACGCCGCACCGGAGCAGGGAAATGCTCCATCAATTTAAAAGGAATGTCTAAAATAAGTGCGACTTATCTTGACAATCTGACGCTGCAATGATAGAATATGTGGCGTACCAATTGAATACCGACTTATCAAGAGCGGCTGAGGGGACAGGCCCTGTGAAGCCCGACAACCTGCGCGAGAGCGTAAGGTGCCAAATCCTGCGGGAAACCGGAAGATAAGAGTGCAACGCTCAGAGCTTTCGGCTCTGGGCGCTTTTATTTTTCAGAACAAACTTGATGGAATGGTAAATACACGCAACTGCAACATTTAGGAGGCAAAAAATGGCTAGACACCTGTTTACTTCGGAGTCCGTCACCGAGGGACATCCCGACAAGATCTGCGACCAGATCTCTGATGCAATTCTGGACGAGATCCTGACCCACGACCCCAACGCCCGCGTGGCCTGCGAGACCTGCGCATCCACCGGCCTTGTGCACATTATGGGCGAGATCACTACCAACTGCTATGTGGACTTCCAGAAGGTCGTCCGCGAGGTGGTGGCAGATATCGGCTACACCCGCGCAAAGTTCGGCTTTGACGCCGACACCTGCGCCGTCATCTCCAACATTGACGGCCAGAGCCCCGATATTGCACTGGGCACCAACGATCAGGTGGGCGGTGCAGGCGATCAGGGCATGATGTTCGGTTATGCCTGTGACGAGACCCCCGAGCTGATGCCCATGCCCATCAGCCTTGCCCACAAGCTGGCAAAGCGCCTGACCGAAGTGCGCAAGAGCGGCGAAATGGATTACCTGCGCCCGGACGGCAAGAGTCAGGTGACCGTGGAGTACGACGAGAACAACAAGCCCGTGCGCGTGGACGCCGTGGTCATCTCCAGCCAGCACAGCGAGAGTGTGAGCATGGAGCAGCTGCGGGCAGACGTGATGGAAAAGGTCATCAAGGCCACCATCCCCGCCGAGCTGCTGGACGAGAACACCAAGTACTACATCAACCCCACTGGCCGCTTTGTTGTGGGCGGCCCGCAGGGCGATACCGGCCTGACCGGCCGTAAGATCATCGTGGACACCTACGGCGGCTATGCACGCCACGGCGGCGGCGCCTTCTCCGGCAAGGACCCCAGCAAGGTGGACCGCAGCGCAGCCTACGCTACCCGCTGGGTGGCCAAGAACATCGTGGCTGCGGGTCTGGCAAAGCAGTGCGAGGTACAGGTGGCCTACGCCATCGGCGTGGCAAAGCCTGTGTCCATCATGGTGGATACCTTCGGCACCGGCACGGTGGCAGACGAGAAGATCGAGCAGGCTGTGGAGAAGGTGTTTGACCTGACCCCCGCCGCCATCATCCGTGACCTCGACCTGCGCAAGCCCATCTACCGCCAGCTGGCTGCCTACGGCCACATGGGCCGCGAGGATCTGGGCGTGAAGTGGGAGAACACCGACCGCGTGGATGCCTTGAAGGCTGCCGTGGCTGCCCTGTAAAAAGCGTTTTACCCTGATAGAAGGTAAGTGAAGAGAGACCGCTGCACCTGACCGTGCAGCGGCTCTTTTGCGTTACAGGAAAAAGAAAATGGCACGGTAAAAAAGTATTACTTTTCCTCGAAAATCAGAGAAACTTTGCGAAACGGTAAAGATTTGGTCGGGTTTTTGTAAGAAACTCACATTCTCTTGCAGGAAAAGGAAAAACAGCTGTGCAAGGCGCAGAAAATCCACACATGAAACAAATTGATATGGAACAATCGACAAAATGTGATAAAATAAAACTAGATATGCGCACTTGTGTGCATGGTACGGATGGTAAACAGCAATAAGGAGTTATGTGACTATGTCTATTGAAATTTCCCCTAAGTCCTTCTTTGAGCAGCCCAGTGTGGCGGATATGCGGCTGATCGCCTGCCCCGGTGCAGAGGAGCTGACCGGCCTGATCGACAAGCACCTTGTCCGTTGGGCAAAGGCTGCCGGAATTGAAAAAGACACCTTCATTATTTCCTGCGACTGCCCCCGCTTCCAGAGCGGCGACGCCAAGGGTCTGGTCAAGGAGTCTGTCCGCGGCGACGATATCTTTATCGTGGTGGACCCGGGCAACTACAGCGTCACCTACAAGCTGTTCAACTACGAGAACCATATGTCCCCGGATGACCACTTTGCAAACCTGAAGCGTCTGATCCAGGCTGTGGCCGGTAAGGCACACCGCGTATCCGTGATCATGCCCAGCCTGTACGGCGGCCGTCAGCACCGCCGCGTGGTGCGCGAGAGCCTGGACTGCGCTGTGGCCCTGCAGGAGCTGCAGACCATGGGCGTGCGCAACATCATCACCTTTGACGCACACGACCCCCGCGTGCAGAACGCAGTGCCCCTGATGAGCTTTGATAACGCCATGCCCACCTATCAGGTGCTCAAGAGCCTGCTGAAGAAGGATCCCACCCTGTCCTTCGACAAGGAGAAGTTCACCGTGGTCAGCCCGGACGAGGGTGCTATGAACCGCAATATGTACTTCTCCAGCGTGCTGGGCTGCAATCTGGGTATGTTCTACAAGCGCCGCGACTACACCCGCGTGGTGAACGGCCGCAACCCCATCGTTGCCCATGAGTATCTGGGCGAGAGCGTGGAGGGCAAGACCGTCTTTATCGCAGACGATATCATTGCTTCCGGCGAGAGCATGCTGGAGGTTGCCAGCAACCTGAAGGAGCGCGGCGCTGCCAACATCATCGCCAACGCCACCTTCCCCCTGTTCACCAGCGGTCTGGACAAGTTCGACAAGGCTGTGGCAGACGGCACCCTGACCTACGTTGTGGGCACCAACCTGACCTACCGTATGCCCGAGCTGCTGACCCGCGACTGGTATGTGGACGTGGACGTTTCCAAGTATGCTGCCTACTTTGTGGTGGCTCTGAACCACGATATGTCCGTTTCCAGCATTATCGACCCCCTGAAGAAGATCGAGAGCCTGCTGGCAAACCGCAAGTAAGATAGCTTTCCAAAGCCCCTGCACCCTGCGTGCAGGGGCTTTTTGAATTTTCATAGAGAAAAGGAAGTGTATCATTAGAAACAGCAGTGGTATAGGGGACTTTCGCTGATCAGCACTTTTTACAAAAAATGATATACTAATATGTTAATTGAAACAAAAAACACTAAATACTATTTACAAATTGTGATATAAATGGTATTCTTTGTACAATGTTGAAGCAGGAAGGCACCTGCCGTGAGAAAAAATCGGAGAAAAAGCAAGAGAGTCCGGCCTTCAAAGCCGGGCATAACAAAGTGCGCAGGCACTTACAAAAAGGAGAAAACACTATGAAACGCCGCGATTTTATGAAGCTTTCCGCCGCTACTGCGCTGGGTGCTACCGTAGCCGCTATGGCACCCTCGGCTCTGGCTGCGACAGAGCTGGACCAGACCAACGGAGATCTGCACACTACCGTAGATCGCAAGACCGCAGCTATGGGTCTGGGCGATGGCAAGACCTTTGCTTATGACCCGGAAAACCCGTACCTGAACGTGAATGTGGGTCTGTTTCATGATGCGCAGGTAATGGTGGGCGGTCAGAATGTTGGTGCTGCTACCTATTACCTGCCCGACGGCATGGATCCCTGGGCGCCGGCAGTTATCGTGCTGACCCCGGACAACACCACCGCAAGGGCGTTCTCCGGCTCGGTCACAGGTCGTATGTGGCGCACGGTGGCGTGCAAAAATAAGATCGCCGTTGTATTTTTCGGTCCTGAAAACGGCGGCAGCTGGAACCTTTCCCTGAGCTCTGCCGGTCGTGATGACGCAGCAGCGCTGGATGCATTGTATCAGCTCATGCGCAAAAAGGGCGTTAAGCTGTCCGGCGCATTCTCCATGGACCTGTCTCTTATACACATCTCCGAGCCCACGAGACAGGCAGAA
>ERZ1026916.994-NODE-994-length-16174-cov-5.267014_pt1 | contig 16174 bp, 9 predicted proteins | sample MGYA00519465_ERZ1026916 | MGnify/ENA primary metagenome ERZ1026916 (study PRJEB26926, sample SAMN06164880) | human gut metagenome | biome: ENVO:00009003; feature: ENVO:2100002; material: ENVO:00002003 | host: Homo sapiens | place: USA | collected 2012 ... | reverse complement strand
TCTACACCCTAGAGTTCGTCGGCAGCGTCAGATGTGTATAAGAGACAGGATGAGATCATTGTCGCAGCTGCCTGCGATATAAAGTAGGAACTTCCCATGCCGGTAAATACGATCCTGTCATATTCACCGGATTTCCATAAGGCACAGACAGTCTTCAAGCTTTTCTTCCCTTCTTCCGAACGGTAATAGCAGAAAGTCTGTTTCAATGCTTCCGGTTGTTCCTGTATTTCTTCTAAAAACTTATTCATAATAAAGTATTTCCCGTTTACTGATTGAGCATACCACGAGTTTCTTTCAGTTTCACCGGGTGAAACTGAGAGTTTCATGCTTTGGAACCAGGAGTTTCATCCCTTGAAACAAAGGGTTTCATTGCTTGAAACTCTTTGTTCCATCCGATGAAACTTTGCTTTTAATAGGGTTGCTTATTTTCCTTCAAGGTATTTCTTATACCCTTCATAGGTATCTGTTCCCGGTTTGAAGGTAGCCCAACTGAAATTCGTAATATGATCAGTAAACATTCCGGCTACTCTCAGCTGTTCCTCCAGCTCGGTCCAGGGTTTGGTCCGCATGGTAATTCTCGGGCACCAGCACTCTTTGAACGACTCTATATCTACTCCGAAAATCACTCCGTTAGCATCGCAGGCTTTCTTTATTTCGGCAAACCAGTTGGGCAGGTCCACATCAAAATCTACCAGACAACGTCCGCCTATATCCTGAAGATAAAGCACATCTATATCGGGAGTCTGGGCAAAGATCTTACCAAACCATTTTCCGCAGAGGTCAGCGGGCATTCCCCTCCACAAAGCAGGAGCTATGCAGACTTCTTTCGGAGACTTCGACTTCACATAAGCCGCCACTGTCTGCAAATAATTAGCCAGCATAGACAAGGCAGGTTCCTGCTGCCAGCCTACCGGATACGAACCGTCATGAAATTCTTCGGTTATGTACCATCCCGCCAGACTGGGATGATTCCCCCAAAGGGCAAACAGTTCATCGAATACTTGTTTATTACGCTCCATCAGAAATTCATATTGTTCCGGTTTTGTGGTATCTTCCTTGCTATAATCACCGGGATATAGTCCGGCAATCAGCTTCATCCCGTTACGCTCGGCAGCATCGAACATTCGGTTCATGATATCATATTGCTTGGTCACCCACGGCAGATTTGTCGGCGAATAGAAAGAAGATTTTTCATTCGTGCGGTCATTGAAACCTTCGGCATACTGGATAATCCAAGTGTCAATGCCCACTTCACGGCTTGCTTTGAATTCTTCATCCCAGTTGGTCTCTTTATAGACGCCATTTAGCTGAATGAAAACACTGGAGAACTTGGGAGTTCCCTTGAATTCAGGAGTATAAGAGGTCAGTTGCTCCAGATTGTCGATGCAAAACTCACCTGTACACGTGCTGTTATCATCGTTCGTGATTTCAAGACGATAACCTTCAAGGCGGTTCAGAACCAGTTTGTTTTCGCCCAGATCACGCCCTTTGGCAAAAGTAAAAGCCTCATAAGGCATCACTACACGTGTCCATTCTTCCTTGGTCAGTACATCCTTATCCACATACTCGAAGAACTGCCAGCGATCTTTCTCATGAAGCGCATCCTGCGTAAACTGATCCACATCCTGAATAAGCATGAAACGGAATGTACCTTTATTATTCTTATTACCTTTCACCCAGATGGAAAGTCCCAACGGATGGAAAGACAAATCACTGCGATAGTCTCCCCCACTCTGCTGGATATATACGGATTCGGTTCCGGACGCATTGCCGGAGAAAGAGTATTTAAGCTCGAAGCTTCCCGTTCCCTCCACACAGTCATCGCTGATAAAACGGTCTATCGAGGTTTGCGGTGACTCGGGAAGTCCTTTCATTTCGTACACCACACAGCTCATCTCGTCGTAAGCATTCAAAGTCTTTACCGCACGTGCTTTCGCTACTATCTCCTCTGCTGTGGGGGCCTGCTTACTACCGCAAGCCGCCAACACAAGCAGCAGAGAAGAAATACTGATTAGGGATAGTATATTTTTCATATTTATTTCGTTGTATAGATTATTACTTCGGTTATCCATATTTTCCCGTTCGATACGGGATTTTTCCATTTAAAAGTTACAGTGTGCTTCCCTACGGGACGGTCATAGCAGAAGAACAATTCACACTTCCGGTGATTGATATATTGGGGCAAGGCAGTTGTTTCATAGAACTGTCCATCGATATATACATCCATCTCCGCCGTATAGTCCGTCGGAAGCCCACCTGCCACATATCCTTTTACAACCAGTCCGGTTCCTTCGAAAGAGAAGGGATTTACATCATCTATGGATTTCTCTATTGTAAGTTTATCGCTCACTTTCAGATTCTCAAAAGCTACTTCCAAAGCAACAGGTCTGATGTTCTCCCGTCTGATTATGAAGTCTGTTCCTACCTTCCCGTTTCCATGTTTCTGCAACATCTCGCTGGCATGTCTGTACGTCATGTCATAGGCTTTATTCAGACTGATATCCGTATTGGAGAAAGGTATGTCTTCTACTTCATACAAAGCTTCTTTCCAGGATTCGGGGATGTTGCTGTATCCTATCATGGTTCCCAGGATGCCTGCGGCTGAAGCCGGATTACAATCAGAGTCCTGACCGGCACGCGTGGCGATATCTATGGTCTTTGTGAAATCCCCCTGTCCGTAAAGCAAGCCCAGGAGTATATAGGCACCGTTTATCTTCGTACCGATATTAAAGGAATTATGAATGCCTTCGGGACAGCTGATTTCTTCGCTCCACTTGTTCTGCAACTCGAACCAGGTTCGTTTCCAGTCTTTCGGATATTTCCTGTGCCAGCGAATTACGTCCGACATACATTTGTGGAAATCGCTTTCTTCCGGTATCACCTTCAGCGCTTCTTTTACGATATATTCTATATCATTGCTGACATAAGCCAGAGAGTACATGGCTGCCACATAAACTCCGCCATACCATCCTTCACCATAGGACATGATATGCCCCACCCTATCGCAGATTTCAGCGGCCTGATTAGGCATTCCCGGTGACATAATCCCGGCAAAATCCGCTTCAATCTGGAAGTCGATGCAATGTGCATGAGGGTTATTCTTCCAGTAACCGCTCTGGGGTGCTTTCACTCCCTGCAACAGATTGTAGCGGGCTACCTGGTTGGCATGCCACAACGGATATTCTGTCCGTCCGAAAGCCGTCGCAAAAGAATCAACCGGAGCATCCAGCCCGCATCTTTCGAAGACTTCCACAAAAGTCAGATCCACATAAACATCATCATACAAACCGGGAAAGGTATCATACCAATTCTTGACCGTATGCTTATCCCAGGGAATGGGAATATAATCCTGAATGATAGTTCCCAGGAATTTAAACTCAGTAGGTCCTCCGTAACTGCATCCCAAGGTCTGACCCGCCCAGGCACCTTTCACTTTATCACGCAGGCTCTGCTCGGACAGAACCACTTCTTTCTTTCCTTTATGAACGGCGGCAGCCAGATCGGCTATAAAGAAGAAAGCCATCAGGAGCCATATTATATTTCTTTTCGACATACTCATTTCTTGTTTTTATACTGGTTGTACCACGCACTGTATTGTTCATACAGACGCAGGGAATCCGGATGTCCGGCAATAATATCAGTACCGGGCTTATTCATGATACCGATATACTGATAACAGAGAATCTTATCTACAAACGGAGAGATATTCTCCATCTGCCTGATAATGCGTTTGTTGAAGTCGGCAGGCAACAGATTGCCTCCGTCCCCATCTTCAAAATAGAACAGTTCCATATCAGCCCATAGTCTTGCTCTGGAAGCTTTCTCATGAGCCTTGTACAAGATTTCATAGAATCTGGCGGAATCTTCCAATGCGGTATGGTTCACTCCCACTCCATCCTGGTAAGCAATGATATCGATATTCATTTTCTCTAACTGGCGGACAAAATAATCATCGAAACGTGCTTCTTTAATGAAGTACGGGGCTATCAGATTGACACAGTTCGGAGTTAACCTTTGGGCAAAGTCCGCACAATCATTGACGTACTTCACGCACTCATCAATGAAATAGGGTTGCAACTGGGCTTCATTCGGGAAATACCACCCGTAGAAACTTTCGTGGTGGGAATATTTTTGAGCCACCTCTTCCATAGAACGAAAACGCAACTTCTGCACGCCTTTGTCTATCATCATGGTATAAGCATCCAACTCTCCCCAGAAATCATTGCTCACAAAGAACTTGATGCCACATTCATCGGCGGCAGCAAGTACCGCCTCCAAAGGATCTTCACATCCCATCGGGATTTGAGGAGCTATCTGTGAAGGATAGAACGGCTTTCCATCCAGAGCTACACCCATCATAACCAGATACTCCATTCCAATCTCACGCATTTCGAAAATCTTCCGCCGCCACTGGTCGGCAGTAAAATGCGTCAATGCCTTATTCCAGTTTCCCCCTTCCGAAGCCGAATGCCGGAACTCAAACCAGGAACCGGAAATAGGTTTCAGCTTTTTGCATGAAGATGACACTGCAACGGCAGAAGAGTTTGCACGTATAGATTGAGGCATGGCTAGCATGGCAACGCCCCCTAATCCCAGGTATTTTATAAAGTCACGTCTTCGCATCTCTTGTTTTTTTCAGGTTTACTCAATCACTTTATCCGTCAGATCCCAGCCCATAATCGTAGAGATATAAGGAATTATCCACATCGCCATTTTCTTATGTCCCGAATATCCGGGATGCCATGCAGCCCCCAGGTCGGTAGTCCGGTTATAGAGATTCTTATCCAGTTTCAGTAGAAAGACTTTCGGATCATTCACTTCGTTTATTATCGCTTCATAATAACTGAATACAGGGGCCTGCATAGCTACAGGGTAAATGCACAATATGGGAATATCTCCATAATGCTCACGCAGTTGTGCAAGAATCTGTTTGTACGCTTTGGTGAATTCGCTTTTGTAAGGATGAGGCTCCGTTGAGAAATCATTGGAACCTAAATTGATAACTACCAGATCCGGACGATATTCCTTAAAATTCCATTTATGGGTGAGGTCTTCGTCAAAGGTATTCAACATCCGGTCTTTCATCGTAACCTTCGACACGCGTACCGAATCACCATAATTGCGAGCGGCTCCTCTACCGGAATGGGCAATCAGTGTATAGTCCGCATCATAATAACGGGCTACCATAGAGGCAAATGTGAGATTACAATTTTCCGTCTCTACCAGGAAAGGTTCATCGCGATGTTTCCCGTCTGTGCCATATCCGCAGGTGAGTGAGTTTCCGATAAACTCGATATGCCGTGTGCGCACTGCCGGCTCTTCCGCCAGGCGTCCCGAACCGGACAAGACAAACTGATGGACAGTTGTCTTGCCGAATTCGCCTTCGGAACGTTTCTGTATCTTCAAACTATGAATGCGCTTGTCTATGCCCGATACCAGATGAATCAATGTATCCGTTCCGCATACTTTCACGACTTTATGCAGTTTGCCATCAACAAATACATTATAATAGCTCGTTCCTGTTTCAGAAACTTTCACTGACAGCTTTCCACCAGTAAAGCGGGTTTCCAGATAAGTGCCTACCCAGTCGAAAGCTACTGAACCATCGGGGGAAACCAACGTTCTGCCGGTATATCGCACGGCAGGATCATTCCCTTTGTAAACAGTTCCGTTTTTTTGAGCTTTCAGTTCCGCAGAGCAACTTATCCCTATCAGGATAAACAGATATAGACAATAACGTTTCATCATTTTCTTTATTTACGTTTCTTATTTTTAGCTTTCAATTCTTTCAGGTATTTCATGTATCCGTTGAACAAGTCGATAGTGCGTGCTTCGCCCACACGGATAGACATCTTCGGATCATTGAATACACCCGGGAACTGATAGCAAAGAATCTTCTCGAAGTTATCAAACAGATTCAAGTCACGGATGATTTCTTCTACCGGACGGGGATAGAGGGAGTTATCCGGATTGAACAGGAATACTTCCAAGTCGAACCACAAATGAGCTTTAGCCTCATCACAAACTTTCTGCAACATATTAGCCGCTTCCTTACCGGTCAGATCACCGTCCGGCATACGGGCAAATCCGAATGGGCACAAGATATCCAGATGCTCCATTAGTGCCGGATATGTATCCATTCCGTTGGGAACTTCAAAACTGTTGGTAGCCAGCATTATCGGTTTGTCCGGTGCAAGTGCGTTACAGTAAGCCTTAAACTCTTTGAAGAAATTCACGATATCATCTTTTCTCTTTTTACGCATCTCGGGGCGTTGTTCCCAGTTATCCAGACCGCCGCCACTCTCTTCGGATACATAGAAGGCATAAAAGGATTCGTGATGACCATACATATCCCACAGTTCTTTAGCCACCCGTTTGTGCCATTCCAAAGATTCGGGGGTAAAGTCGAACCAGGCAAACATACCCACTCCCATCAGTACGTTCATGCCCTGTTTATCGGCTTCCGTCAGGATGGCTTCAATCGGGTCTTTGGCTGTAAGTTCCATACGGCCGGGATACAGTTTGGAAGGATAGAAGGCTTTACCTACATAGTTATCCACATTGGTAGTATGTTTGCCTACATATTCTTCATTGCGGAAAACTTCCTGAATGACCACCATATTCATTTCCAGCTTATTCATGGAACGGATCAACTCTCTCCATTGATCGTCGGTCATCTTCTTGATATCCTGATTCCAATGTTTTCCTTCGATTTCGCTCCAGTGATAGATGCCCGTCCAGGCACCGGATATCTGTTGGATAGAGCGAATATCCGATTCAATCACTTCTATATCTTTTGTCTTCCGATAGGCCTTGCCTTCATTAGCCACTTTGAAGATCACTTTATTCTTCCCCACCCGGTCCTTGGTAGGTATAACCACCTTAACCGTTTCGGCCTTTCCGGCAGGGATTGTCACAACCGTTTCGTATAACAGTGCATCTTTATTCTCTTTATTCCAATACAAAGCTACCTGATAAGTCTGTTGTGAAGCACTTTCGTTCACAATGCCACCGCGGATATCCAGATCGACCTTATTAGTGATTTTTCCCGGAGGTATTAAAGTTAAGCTCACTCTATTCTCCGCCTGCAAACTTACCAGACTGAACAAAGAAAAAAGAAGTAAAAAAGTACGTTTCATAATCATCTTTTTAAATTAGAATTAGTTAAAACTACCCGGATAAGAAATCCGTGATTCAATCTCGCCACCAGCCAGACGAATATAGGAATCGAACTTACGCTCTCCCTCTTGCAATATGATTACACGGGCACCGTTAGCCAAATTATTGTACACCGTATTTCCACCAGAATAACGCCCATAGGCCAATAACACCTCCTTATACATAACTGCATAATCATTGTTATGATCGTGACCGACAAATGTCCCCATAACATCTCCACACTCCTTGATAGAAGTAAACAGACCTGAATTAGTGGTAGGGCAAGCAACTCCTTCACCTCTCACTCCAAACAATCTGTTCTTATCTTCCATCACAGCATCTTTGTATTCGGGTATGGGAATGTGGAAGAAAGCCAATGCAGGAAGAGGGATATCATTATTCTGCTTCGTAAACTCCTTGCTTTGATTTCTGTACCAGGCAATCTGGTCAAACTTAATCCAGTCATATCCGGGTACTGACTTTATCTGCGTGTATGCATGAGAATCAATGCAATATAGAAGAGCCGCATTTTTATTCTTATCCTTTGACGACTTCACCGTCAAAACATAATCGGGAGCAACTTCGCCCTCACGGGCAGGCATCATACTGCCTTTCTTTTGAGAGAGATAATCATACAGTTCCGCCCGGGTGCGATCATACTCATCATCATGATTGCCAAATATCACTCCAAACGGAATATTGCGTCTGATGCAAGGCTCCAAAACAATGTCCAGCCCCTTAAAAGCTTCATTAGAAACAACCACATCTCCCGTAAACATAACGAAATCAGGACGTTCGGCATCCAATACTTCGTTTATACGATCCAGAGATATTTGTGAATTCGCCTGATCATCATATTTATAATGAACATCCGTAAACTGTACAATCTTAAACTTACCGTCACGATTGAACTTCAATACTTCTTTCTGGCCCAAAACCGTAAGAGCATTGAATAATACCATTAAGCATAAAGCAATTTTCTTACACATCATATCTTTTATTTTAAACTGTCTATAATCTTCAATAATAATTCAGGTTCATCTGTAGTAATATAGTCTACTCCCAACAAATAATATTGTTGTAGCTCTTCCGCATTATTCACCGTCCAGACATTGGTAAGCAAACCGGCTTCCCTGGCTTTTTGGGTCAGATTCTTATCCTGCCTGTATGCATAGTAAGAATAATCAATTCCTGAGATGCGGTCGTTCACCAAGTCTTTCAGTTCCTTCTTACCTTCCCATAAGTAAAGAGTTCTGGCTGTAGGGTCCAGTTCGCGGATACGTTTCAAGACTTCATAATTGAAACTGATATATTCCACATATCCCTGCATTTTCATGCGATGAACAATATTCACCACTGAGTCTGTCAACTGCAACGTACGTTCCAAACCTTTTTGGGAATCTTTTATTTCAATAATAGGATGGGTACTATTCTGTGCCCTTGCAGCTATCAAGAGTTCCTGAAGTGAAGGTACCGGGTCTTTCTCATTAATCGTTTGTTGAAATAACTGCAATGAGGTGATATTTTCAACTTCCAATCCATATACATGCGGATCATGAGAAAGAACAACTCTATTGTCGGCAGTTAACCAAACGTCCAATTCAGACCCCTGACATCCCAATTCTACCGCATTCTGAAAAGAACGAACAGAATTTTGCAACACCCCTTTTTGTCTCCAGGCACCCCGATGAGCCACCACTCTGTTCTTACTGAAGCCGTCTTTCAATAATTCAAACTCACACTGCTGCCCATCAATCAAAAGTGTTATGCCGTATCTGTAACTCGTCTGCCCTGCTGATAATGCCCTATTCTTTTTCAGACAGATTGATTTCTCTTTAAGATCAATCCGGAAAAGAGAAGAAGTATCACTCAACAAACGAACATTGGAGGGCGTGGGATATATCCGGCCCACCACACTCCCCGACTGTCCCACGGGAATCAGATAATTATCCAGCACATACTTCGAAATATCTCCGGCCCTTATGACGAAGGAGCTAAGAAGCATTCCTGCTATAAAGATTGCATTTTTCATTCTATTTTAGTCTACAATAAATATATACATAAATAAAATCCATATTAGATATCCGGATAAAGATTGCGAACAACGCCCCTGTCCGTATATATTTGTGGCGATGATTTAAGCGGGCTACACCCTTTTCTATTTACCACTACACCTTCGGGTATTAGAGTCTCCTTTATTTACAAAAGTCCGTTATCTTCCAGATACTTTTTATAACTTGTGTAATTGTTTGTACCCTTCTTAAAAGTAACCCAACTGAAATTCGTGATATATTCGGTAAACAACCCTGCTACGAATAGTTGCTCCTTTAGTTCACTCCAGTTCTTTTCCCGATAAGGGACATTCGGACACCAGCAACTCTGGAATGATTCTATATCAACACCAAAATGTACGCCGTTGGCATCACATGCTTTTTTAATCTCAGCAAACCAATTAGGCAGGTCTACATCCACGTCCACCAGGCAACGTCCGCCAAGGTCTTGAATGTATAAATAATCAATATTGGGCGTCTGGGCGAAAATCCGTCCGAACCATTGGCCACAAAGATCAGCTGGCATACCTCGCCATAAAGCCGGAGCAATAGAAACGGGCTTATCCGATTTTGTCTTGATATAAGAGGCCACTCCTTCAAGATATTTAGCCAACATGGATAAAGAGGGTTCTTGCTGCCAGCCTACAGGATAAGAACCGTCGTGAAATTCTTCGGTTATATACCAGCCTTCAAGGCAAGGGTGATTGCCAAATTGCTCATACAGCTCATCGAACACCATCTTATTTCTCTCTAAATTGAGATTATATTTCTCCGGTGATGCCGTATTCGTTTTACTGTAATCACCGGGATAAAGGCCTACAATCAGTTTTATGCCATTGCGCTCGGCAGCCTCGAACATTTGGTCGACAAAGTCATACTTCTCGGTAATCCAAGGCATGTTGGTATTCTTATAGAACGAAATGCTGGTGTTTTCTCCGTCTGTAAACTGCTCCGCGTACTGGATAATCCAGGTGTCAATGCCGATGGCACGGCTATCCTGAAACTGTTTATCCCAGTCTTCGTTGACATAAGCGGTATTCAATTGTACAAAAATACTGGAGAACTTGGGCTTTCCGCTTTTCAGTTCATAAGAGGTCAATTGCTCCAACGCGTCGATACTTACCTCACCGGTGCAGACTTCATGTTTCGTATTTACGATTTCAATCCTGAATCCTTCAAAACGGTTTAGCAATAAGCCGTCAGCCGTAGCCCCCTGCCCCTTTTTATACAATTTGAACGCACTGTAGGGCATAACCAGACGGTTCCAACCTTCTTTGGATAATATTTCTTCGTCTTCGAAAGCATAATATTGCCATCTCTTACGTGTACTGTCATGCGGTTTGTCGGCGCTGAATTGCTTCTCATCCTCCATAATGATGAAGCGGAAAACACCTTTGTTACCTTTTTGACCTTTCACCCAAATGGAAAGTCCCAAAGGATAGAAAGACAGGTCGGGACGATAATCTCCCCATGTTTCTTCGAAATAGACATACTCAGGATTTGAAGTCATAGGCTTACCGGAAAAACTGTATTTCAGCTTAAAACTTCCCACTCCTTCTTTATAGTCATCACCTAAATCATAGTCAATAGTGGCATTGGTAGGTTCTTCGGCACTGGTAGGACCAGTACGATAAATTTCGCACCCCAATTCATCGAAAGGGTTAATATTTTTAGTAGCTTTCGTGCTATTCAATATTTTGCGTATCTCTTCTTGCAGGTTATAGTCACCATCCTGACCGTTTCCTCCTCCGTTATGATCATCACTTCCACAGGAAGCCAAAATAAAACAGAACAGACTTACCAATATAGCAGTTGTTTTCATAAGGCATTAGTTTTAAAAGAGAGTGCCGCCGGATTAGCGGCACTCCCGATTTGAATTAATCAATGTGTATTATTGACGGAAATAACTCATCTTATACATTCTTACAATAGACTGTGATAAATCAAAGCCAACAACAGAGGTTGCAATGTACACATCATATCCGGTTGAGGTTGCTTCTTTGTAGACAGCAACGTCTCCCCAGCTAAAGTAATTCTGACCCCATGCGGACATATCGCTTGTAAATACACAGAAGTCACCATATCCGTCATCGTCCGGTCCCAGTTCCATCTTAGAGGTATTGGTTATGTCGAATACCTTGAGGGTGGCACCACCACCGGCCCATTGGTCAGCACCTTGGTCATTGAGTGCCAAATAGGTATCATTTTCCACCTTAAATACATTGAAGCCAAGCAAGCGGTATTCGTGAGCAGCCGCATTCAAAGCTGTAACTTCCATGGATGTCGTAAAGATATTGAAGCGACTCTTCAAAGCCTCATCACTGTTTCCGTTTACCCACTTCGTATAACTGATGTAATGATCCGAATCGTCGGCCAATGAAGCACGCTGTATGGCAGGTGCGGCAGTCCAAGAACTTCCGGCCGGTCCGTAACGCAATTTATTAGGCTGATTGGCAGGAGTTACTAACTGACCATCCTGTAATTTCCAATAATAAATAGTCATATCATTAGGACCTGTACCATAAATATAAGCTGTACCGCTGGTTACATCACCTGCCACGCTCATGTTATATCCCAAATCTCCCGGACAACCATCACCGGCAGTATAGTCAAGCAGCAACTTATGTTCCTGATCTGCTTCAGAATAATAGAAGACCATGAAACCTGCACCGTAAATATTTTCACGGGAAGTAATCAAGTGACCGGCATCATCCGTACGAGCCTTCATCATAAACGATCTTGCTGCATCTATAGTCTTAACCGCTGCTCCCGTCTTCATGTCATACAGGTAGATAGGACCATTATATTCCTGAACTGCCAGATATTGACCGTATATTGCTAAGCCTGTATTATTGCGGCTTGCCAATCCCAGATCGGTACAGTTCTTTTCCCACACTTTGGAGAACTTGGTTTTAGGCGGTGTCGGTACCACACGAATCGTATTGTTATGACGATTTCCCAATGCATCGATTACTGTTATTTTATAAGGCTCAGTGAAATCCATTTCACCCCCAACTCCCGGAACAACATAACAATTATGCTCCACACTTACGGTGCAAATCAGACGGCTTACATCGAGCGGGTCTTCATCCGTGGTAGGAACTTTCACCGTAATTTCTTCTCCCTCTTCATAAGGACCTTTCTTGGTAGCATAAAACTCCGTCGGATTATCAGGTATCTGAATGGTTACATTAAGTAGACCATTCACTTGGCTTTCATGTGCTGTGCTCAAGTCAGGAGACTCACAGGAAACCAAGAGCACTGCCCCAAACAAACACGCTGTTGCTGCAATTCTATTAAGTATTTTCATAGCTTCATTTTTTTAATTATTTCCATTCGTCAAACTGTTCACAAGCAGGGTTCTGCTGAATTTCTGCAATAGGAATAGGGAAGCGATTGTATTTCTCCAGATAAACACGCGTTTTACCAGCATCACAATCCACAACATTGTATTCATATCCATCACCTACTTTTGTCGGCTTCACTCCTTCCATGTGAGTACCATTCAGGACTGTAGTTGCCAATCCCCAACGACGGAGATCCCAAAAGCGATGTCCTTCAAAAGCTAACTCTACCATTCTTTCGTGGCGGAGAAGTTTCATGAATTCAGTTTTTGTACTGGCTGATACTGCCGGCAAATCAACTCTGTCTCTTACTTCATTCAATGCTTCCAATGCTTCAGTAAGTTTATCTTGCATTGCCATTGCTTCCGCATAGATCAATAGAACTTCAGCATAACGCATATAATAGAAAGTCAGGTCAGTTCTACGCATTTGGCTCTTACTAATTTCCGGATCAAACAACTTACGCATATAGTAACCTGTGCAAGTAGTACCACCACCTAAACCATAGCCATCCACACTACCTTCGTATGTGTAAAGTGTTTCTCCTTTCCATTGACAACCATTATAAAGGATGGAAGCATAGAAACGTGGTTCACGGCCTTCATAGGGATTGGCAGCCATTTCAGGATTGTTCCAATCAAACTCTTTACCATCAGCCATCTGATAAGCCGATACCAACGTCTCTGTCGGACTGATTTCAGCATAACCACCATCACTGGGCGGACAATTGAAATAATCAAAAGAATAATCCAACGTCTCGTAAACATAGCCAAACTCTATGACACTTTCATTATTTGCAACCGGTTTCGCTCTTCTATTCAGAAACAACTTTCCATAATCCTCATACAGTTCATACCCTTGCTTTTTCAATTCGGCAGCAGCATCGGAAGCATCTTTCCAACGCTCAGCATAGAGCATAGCACGAGCTTTCATTCCATAAGCTGCACCACTTGTCAACTTACCGGCCTCTACAGTACCTCTCAGAGGTAAATTTTTAGCTGCAAAGTCTAAATCCTCTGCTATGAAATCCCAACATTCATCCGGTGTACAACGCGCATGCTCCTTTTGTCCAAGTTCAGGTAACTGCTTGTACAGGATAAAACTAGCTCCATACCGCTTCGCCAAATCAAAATTAGCCACTGCACGGAAAAAACGGAATTCCGCCTCTGCACGTTTGGCAACCTCTTCAGTAAAGTTTTCACGGTGTTTTTCCAATCCTTCCAAAGCACGGCAACAAGTCAATTGCCAGGAATGCCTATTATTCCAGTTGTCAAAAAGATTACTGGCAGAAGTAATAGGAGTAGAACCGAATACAAACAAATTAGTATTGGCAGCCGGATTATTGGCTTTCAAAAGATCAGCGCATGCATCATCAGTGATTGAATAATATCCTCCGATCAAAGAATAAAAGCCATTAATATACAATTGCAGATTCGTTTCATTCGACCAAGTGATATCGTCAGGATAACTACTTGTCAGAACAGGATCAATATCACAACTACTCAGCGTGAAGCAAGCAGAAGCAAATACTGTTATTATCTTATTTACTGATTTCATTGTATTAGTTTTTTAGAAAGTTACATTTAATCCAAATTCATACGTACGCTGTTGAGGATAGTATCCCTGATTTACACTTGGCATTTCAGGATCCATATGCTCCAGATGAGATAAAGTAAACAGGTTACCACCGGCTACATAAGCACGAATTCTTTCAAAGCCAGCCTTTTTACTCCATTTCTTTGGTATGGTGTATCCCAACTGAATAGATTTCAGACGTACATAAGAACCATCTTCTACCCACCAGGAAGAGAATTTTCCACCATTTGATCTTGACTCGATTCCTAAACGAGGATATTTAGCATCAGTATGATCGGGACGCCAAGCACCTTCCACCAAATAATAAGGAGTATTTCCATCAGCATAGAAAGGACGTGTATAGAATGTATCATCACGAATTCCACTACTATACAATCCGCATAAATTTACATCAAACAGAGCTGCACCTTGCAACAACATATTGAAATCAAAACCTTTCCATTCAGCACCCAGATTCAAACCAAACATCATTTCCGGTGTATTGCTACGACCAATTGGAACCATATCCTGATCCCAGGTAATCTTACCATCACCATTAATATCTTTCAGTTTGATATCACCGGGTAATGTCGGACCGAAAACAGCACTATGAGCTATTTCTTCTTCCGACTGGAATAAACCATCTGCAACAAATCCCCAGTATCTTCCCATCGGACCACCAGTAGCACGTTTATAATCAGGCACATTGGCATCTTCCGTCATTTTCAACACTTTGTTACGAGCCCAGGAAAGATTACCTCTTACATGATAAGTAAAATCTCTTATATGATTATTATGAGACAATACGAGCTCAAAACCACGGTTATCATGAGAACCATAATTGATATACGTTGGATAGTAAGATCCCAGCGATGGCGGGAAGTTTGCTGACTGAGACTCCAATGAACGGGTGGTCTTCATATAGAACACATCCAATTCAACACCCAATAAACCATTCCACATACTAGATTCGATACCAACATTATAAGTATCAGTCAACTGCCACTTCAAAAAAGGATTTACCGGGCTACTCAATCCCAAATATTTCTGGGGACTGGTACCGAATAATACTGTCGGGTCAGCCGATAAAGTGGCTGTAGAGAAATAAGTCATCGTATTACTAATGGCACGATCGCTACCTAAACGTCCTACAGATGCACGGATCTTCAGGTTTTCCATAAAAGGAACGGCTTCCTTAAAGAAATCTTCCTGAGAAAGTCTCCATCCTACTGAAACACCCGGGAATACACCCCATCTGTACTTTTTGGGAAGTGCTGTAGAAGCATCAATTCTGCTGGTGAACTCTAATAAATACTTATCATCATAAGAATAGTTCAGACGAATTACATAGCCGGCACGTTTAGCCTGACTGTGTCCGCCTTTTACCAAATCTTTATTCACCTCAAGACCATAGTTCAAATCCATGATATCAGTTATAGGAAAATCCGTTCTACCGGCAGACATACTGGACTCGTCTGTTCTGGAAAATTCATATAAGAATAATCCGGATATAGCATGCTTGCCAAATTTATTTGAGTACTCAAGAGCCGGTTGAATCGTATAACCTTCACTTTCCGTGAACCACTGATTCAAAGAAACTTTATTAGCAATTCGGCCAGTCTCTACATTACCTTGACGGGTAGTCTGATTCCAACCGTACACATCATAAGTCAAGAAGTACTTCTTCTGCATAGTATAATTCTTCAGATAAGAAGCATTCAACTTAACAGACAGTCCTTTCACAAAAGGCAGCTGATACTTCATAGCAATATTGCCCTGGAAATATGTCTTCTTAACATTATTGTTACCAGACAAATCTCTTGCCGCAATAGGATTGTTATTTCCATTACCAGCCGTATTTATACTGGCTATAGGCATTCCATCAGCCGTATAAGGCTTCAAGTAAGGATATGATAACAATGCTTGCTGGAAAATAGAAGCATACGAACCTACACCTGCAGAAGCACCTGGCTCATCCTGCTCGGAAACATAACCGGATAAATCAAGAGACAAATCAAAGTTATCAGTAATCTTTGCATCCATATT
>ERZ1026916.984-NODE-984-length-16346-cov-7.387146_pt1 | contig 16346 bp, 8 predicted proteins | sample MGYA00519465_ERZ1026916 | MGnify/ENA primary metagenome ERZ1026916 (study PRJEB26926, sample SAMN06164880) | human gut metagenome | biome: ENVO:00009003; feature: ENVO:2100002; material: ENVO:00002003 | host: Homo sapiens | place: USA | collected 2012 ... | reverse complement strand
GTGGTGGGAGGGACGATTGGTTCCTCCCGGTGGCAGCCCCTGACCACTATCAGCAGAGCGGCAATGACCGCAATGGCCAGAACCGCGCAGCAGATTTTCATGACATTTTTCTTCATAAGCTTGTCTCCTCGCGCGCCCAACGGACGCGCGAAACGCGGTGGGCGTTACCCCACATAGTACTCGCCGGTGACTTCGTCCACCATTACGCCGGTCTGGGGGTTGCCGTTGGCCTTCATGAAGGTGACCTCAATGGTGTGGTTGCCGGTGACGTTCTCGAAGGTGTAGGACTTCACCGCGCCGATGCTCACGCCGTCGATCTTGACGTTGGAGATGGCGTAGCCTCTGTTCGCGGCGATGGTGAAGGTCTGGCTGCCGCCGTGGAGGACGTCAACGTCGCCGGAGGGCGTGACGGAGCCGTGGATACCTGCCGTGGCCTTGATGGTGTAGACCGGGCGCTCGTCGATGGTCAGCGTGCCGTCCACGAAAACGACGGTGTAGTTGCCGTTGGGGGCGGTCAGCCCGCCGGCGCGGATAATGACCTTGCCGACCTTCGCCGTGTTGGGGGTGATCTCAGTGCCATTCGCGTCCACGCAGGCGAGCTTTATGTCGCCGGTCAGCGCATCCTCGCCGAACATGGCGCTGACGGTGTAGTCCTTGTCCAGTACGGGCCTGCTCAGATCGGGGGCCTTGTCATCGGTGTAGATGCGCTTGTCCAACGCCTTGACCGTGACCTTTGCCTTATCGATGGTGACGGTAAGGCTCTGCATCTCCGAGTCGCGGTGGTTGCCGTCGCCCTCGACCATGCAGTACACGGTGTAGGTGCCCGCGTCCGTGGCCTTGGGAAGCGCTTCTGTGAACTCGCCGGTCTCGCCCAGACGGTATTTCAGCTTGCCGCCGAGGGCAGTTCCGGCTGTGATGAGGGTCTGCTCACCGCCGTTGTAGACAAGGCCGGCGTTCGCCCCGGGGGCGGTCCTGACCTCGGAAGCGGCCTTGCCGATCTCGAAGGTGGTGCTGCCGCTGACGGTGTAGTTGCCGCCTGCCTTGTTCCTGACGGTCACGGTGGCGGTGCCCGCGTTCACGTTATCCCTGTAGGAAACGTCGTATTCCTCCGGGCTGATAACTGTGTCGCCGTCCTTCACAATGACGCCGGGCTTCAGCGGGTCGCCGGTGTAGGTGAGGGAACCGCCGCTGACCGTCACGGTGGCGGTCACGGTCTTGGGAGCGATGGTTGCGGTGACGGACCCGGGCTGGGAATCCTTATGGTTGCTGTCGCCCGCGACCTTGTACCAGACGGTGTATTCCCCGGCGTCCGTGCCGGTGGGGATGGTCTCGGAGTAGGTGCCGTCTTTGCTCAGGCTGTAGAGCAGCTTGCCGTGGGCGGTGGAGCCTGCCCTGACCAGCGCCTGCGCGCTGCCACTGTAGGTCAGGCCGTCAATGGCAGCGGGCGCGGTATAGTCCGGCGCGACGCGGGAGATGATGACATAAACCTCGCCCTCCACCGGGTGGTAATTGACCAGATCGGCGGGGGTAAAGACAATGGTCTTACTGCCGGTGTCGGTCGCGTTGGTGATCGCCTGACCGGCTTTCCAGCTCCATGTACCCGGCACATCCTTGCCGTCAAAGGCGGCGCTCTTGCCGGTGACCGCGCTGACGGGAATTTCCGCGCCGGTGTAGTCCGCGGTGATGATGTCCGGCAGGGTCAGGATGGGCGCGTCCCGCTCCGTCAGGGTGAGGATGACCGTAACGGTGGCGTCCTCGTAGTTCTTGGAGCGAACCAGAAGGGTGAAGGTGATGACGTCGCCAGCGGCGGCACCGTCCGCCAGAGCGTAGGTGATCGCGCCGGTGTTCACGTCAATGCCCCAACCGTCCTGAATCCTGCCCGCGGGAGAATAGGACCCGCTGTGGAACGTGTTCGTGTCGGATACCTGTGCGTCATCGGGCATTCCCAGACTCTTGAGGTCGGGGAGGGTGATGGTCTGCTCTGTTTTCAGGCTGTACTTCCGGGTGACCTGATAGGCAGTCAGCGCGGGCGCGGCGGCCTTGTTGATCGTGAAGGTCGTGCTGGCCGTACCGAGGACATAGCTGCCGCCTTCCTTATCGGTGACGGTCACGGTGCCGGTACCCGCGTTTGCGTTATCGCTGTAGGAGACGTCGTATTCCTTCGGGTCAATGGTATTGCCGAGGTCGTCTGTGAGGGTAACGGTCGGCTGAACGGGATTTCCGCCGTTATAGGTGCCGTCCGCGACGGTGATCGTGGGTGTCACTTCTCTTGGCGTGATCGACCACGTGAACTTCATCTCGCCGGTGTAGTTACCCAGACCGCTGAGAGAAAAATCATCGTAGTATGTGCCGACCTGCGACGTTCTGTTGCAGGAAAAGCCATAATCTGTGCCTCCGCCAATGCCTGTCAGTGTTACGCCGTCCAGAACGACACTGATTATCTGGGGACATTTTTCCGTCCCGTCATACACGAAGGTGTCTTCCAGCGTGACGACCGCACCTACAATGGACTTGGGATTGACCGTGACCCGCACCTTTCCGGTGGCCGTCGCGTACTCCGGCGCGTCCGGGGTGAACGTCCATTCGGCCTTACGGCTGCCCGCGTTGAACATGAGCGTGCCGTCCGTCCATGTGAAGGTGCCGGGAACCTCTTCACCGGTGGTGGGGTCTTTCATCTTGCCCGTGATCGTGCTTGCATTCAGCGGCTGACCGTAAGTGATCTCACTTGCGGTCACCTCGCCATCCGGAACGGGCGTGATCTTGTTCTTTGCGAAGATGTTGACGGTCAGGGTGATGTCCTCGTAGTTGCTGGTTGTGACAATCACCGTCACCGAGCCGACATTGCCCTCCGTATTGACCGGGTTTGCCAGAATGGGCAGAATCAGCTTGCCGTTTTCGACCTTCGCAGTGGCAGCGTCGCAGTAGCCGGCATCCACGGTGATGGTCGGCGCGCCGTAGGCGATATCGCCGTAGGACTTGGGGCTTTCCAGTGCAGACAGCAGCGCCGCCAGATCGACCTCGTAGGTTCTTTCCAGACCGTTGATGATGGTCAGCGTACCGTCTGTCGGCACGGGTGCGTCGGCCCTGGTGATGGTGAAACGGGTCGTATCGTCGGTTGCAAAAGTGTCACTGACCGTTTTGGTGCCTTCCGGCTTGCCCTCAAACACATAGTTGTCGTTCGCAAGCGTCATGGTGAAGGAAAGGGCCTTTCCGTTTCCGACGTCCGGCAAGGGCAGGTAGCTCCCGTCCGCCTGCTTCATGGTAAACTGGGCGTCAGAGAAGGTGAGCGCCGTATCGGGAAGTATAATGCCCGAACGACTGGCCGTCTTGCTGAAGAACGTCAGCCTGCTCGCGGTAAGCGTGACGTTTGCGGTACCGTCGTAGGACTTGGAGATTCTTTCGACGGAGAGAAGGCTGATCGGCAGCGGGGCAATGGTTACGGTGAACGTACCGGTAGCCGTTTTGTGGTTTGCTGCTTCCGCTTTGTAGTAAACGGTGTACGTGCCTGCGTCGGTGAAAGCCGGTCCGTCCGAAGTATAGTCGCCGTCTACCTTGTCGCTGTAGGTGAACGTCACGGTAGTGCCGTCTACACTTTGCCCAAACGCGATTGTCGATGCGTGCTGCGGCTTGCCGGTGTAATACGTGATGGATGCCCTCACGGAAACTCCCGTCAGCTCTGCCGGTTCGACTGTGACGGTCACGGTGCCGGTCGCGGGGGCGTATTCTTCGTAGCCTTCCGCCGGGGTGAACGTCCATTCGGCATCATAGCTGCCCGCGTTGGGCTTGATGGTGCCGTCCTTCCACGCGAACGTACCCGGAATCACGGCCTGTGTGCGGGGGCAGATCATCGAACCCGTGGCCGTGAGTGTGCTCTCTGCCAGCGCCTGACCGTAGGTGATATCCGTCGCGCTGACGCTGACGCCCGATTGATCGAGGGGGATCCTCTGGCCAATGACGACCTTGATGGTCAGCTCGAACGGCTGATAGTTCGTGCTTACAATCGGGACGGTCAAAGTGCCGATCTGATCGTTCACATTCGCGCTGTGCGCGGCCACGATGGGCAGAGTCAGAATGCCTTCGTTTGACACGAATATATAGTTGCTGCTGTCGAGGTAAGTACTATCCGTAAAGTGGTAATTGCAGCCCCGATTATGGATCTTGCCGTACTCGCAGCCTACAGGCAGCTCCGGCAGGAGCGTTCTCAAATCGATTTCGTAGGTCTTTGCCAAATCGTTGAAAACGTACTGCGAGATCTCGTTCGGGGTCACAGTGGCCTGATTGATCTTGAAAGTCTGCGACACATCCGCGCCGTTCAGCACAAAGTCCTTTTGCGTCGTGCCGTCTTCAAAGGTATAGTTCCTATCCGTCAGCTTAATGGTGAAGGAGACGGTCTTTTCGTCCTCACTTGCATTGGCGGAATCATAACTGGCATTGAGTATCTGGTAATCCTCACCAGCCGCCAGAGGAAGTTGCCCGCCGGAAGGAGCATAGCGGGAATCCGCACTCTTAAGCTTTATCGACGCGTTTGCGGGCAGGTCTGTTGTGCCATCGTATGCCTTTATGATGTCGCCGACCGAGATCGTTGCTTTGTGAGCTGCGACCGTCCATCTGGCGGTTTTCTGACCGGTGTAGTCGCCGTCGTCTGTCGCCTTGATGGTCAGAGTGGCGGCGCCGACAGTGGAACGGGAATCGCCGCGGACGACGGTGTAATCAACTCCCGCTTTCAGCTCGCTGCCGTTGTACGTTACAACATAGGGCGGCACGCCGGTGGCGGTGTTATAAGGCTGATAGACACTTTCATTGCCGTTGGGGAACGTGATTACGGCTTTGCTGAGATTCAGCTTGGTGACGGTCAGCATTTTGGGGTTGCTCGATACCGAATAGCCGTCCTTGCTGGCAGTGAAATAAATCCCATGCTCACCGATTTTGTTGAAGTTGCACTCCGCGACGTAATACCATGTGGAGCCGATTTTCTTATATTCACTTGTCAGCTTGGAGAAACTGTACATGCCGTCGCTCCCGCGTTCTCCGACGAAGAAGTTCACACTTGCGCCGCTGGTATTGCAGTAGGCGCAGAGCTGAACGGTCGTGCCGCGCTCCACCTTCGGGTTATTGCCGGTCAGGTTCTTCCCATCGACCTTCAGGGACAGGGTCTTGGAGGTGATTGGCAGACGATTGATGATGACATTGTTCAGCTCCGTGGAATCGGCGGGAACATCCGCCGGGGCGTGCCACTTGTGAGTGCCGTCCCCATTGAGCACCTTATAGCCAAGGCGGTTAGGTTCATACAGGATGTTTGCCCATGTGGCACCCTTTGCCAGCTTCAGCGTGCCGATAACGGCGGGGAATCCCGAACCGGCGAGGTTTGCTCCCTCGTTGGCAACGACGGTATCGATACTGGCTGTGGCCGTGTTTTTCGTGTTGCTTAAGGTAGTAGTGTCCATGCCTGTGGCGGCCTTGACGGTTACCGTACCGTGGATTGAATGGCCGTTCAGATCTATGCCGGTGTCCCGGGTGCCGTTGATGGTATAATCGCCGGTAACGTCGGTCAGCAGACTGAGGGTCGAGCCGCCGTCTCTGTCCGCATCAAGGGCAGTCTGCAAGTCGGCAAAGTTCCGCCACGGGTCGCCCTCGACATTCCGCAAGGCCGTCTGCGCCACCGCGGGCGCGTTGCAGTAGGGACAGTTGGTGCCATCAAAGCCGTTCTTGCCGCCGTGGCTGCACAACTTTACCACCAGGTCGCAGGTCTGGGAAGCGGCTTCCTCCAGCGTGAGCTGCGTGTCGCCACGATAGTAAGCCAGTCCCGCTTGCCCGGGAAGCAGATTGCCCAATGTGATGTTATTATTCAGCCGCAGACCGCTTCTCGAAATCTTTCCGCCGTACAGCTCGACTGTGCCGCCCCAAACCTCCAGCTGGAGCAAAGTGGTATTGTCATTCTCCGGATCAAATACCAGTGTACCGCCGTCCCGCACGGTCACTCCCACCGCGCCGTTGCCGCCGCTGCTGTCAATGACCGTCAGTTTACCGGTGCGAACCTGGCTCATGGCCGTACGACCGCCGACATTCAAGCTGTATCCGCTCAGACTGTGTCCGTCCAAATCCAGCGTGAGAGTCTTGCTGACATATATGCCGTCAGGCAGCATCTCGTTTGCCAACAGCTTGACGGTCTGACCGTCAGCTGCCGCATTCAGCGCGGACGGCACATCGGTATAATAGGTTTCGCCGATGGCAGCCGCGAACTGTGTCCCGCAGACCGTGCACTTGCCGTCTTTGTTGATGGCGCTTGTGCCGTCTGTGTTCGTGTGGGTGCAGGAAAAGCCGCAGGCGCACCTGCTGTTCGCCATGGTGTGAGTGTGTTCCTTGACGGTTACGTCGGCCAGCTCCTTTGCATTGCCGTCCTGCACGTCGTCGCCCTTGTAGAAAGCGTGCACCTTCTGCGTATCCAACAGGGACATGAGCGGCTGCAACTCTTCTGCGATGTAGCTCTTAATGCTTTGGAACGTGCCGCCGCTGATGGCGATGGTTCCGTTGCGCGTGAACTGCACCTCGCCAAACGTGCCGTCCGTAATTTTCAGCGTAGCGCCGGAATCGACAACCCATTCACCCGCATGATTGGAACCGCCGTTGACGGTGACGGAAGCACCCTCCAATACGGTGAGGCCATACACCGTGCCGTTGCTGACGGTCACAGAGCCACTGTTCGCGTCGCAGAGAAGTCCCACGCATCCTGAACCGCCAATCTCGCCGCTCCGGATGTCCAGTGCGCCGGCCATGAACATGAGATTTGAAATTCTGCCGTAAGCGGCCTCGCTTGTAACAGTCAGGTTGCCTGTCGCGAGAGTTTCTTTTTTCTGCGTTTCCTCGTTAGTCTCTGAGAATCCAACCTCGAGGTAGTCGACCGTCTTGTGATTCAGATCGAGCGTCAAGGTTTTGGTGACAACGGGTACGATGGAAGCATACTGTTCGAACGTAAAATCTTCACCGAGCGCATTGAGGGCGTCTGCATCCGTCACATGGTTGGCCAGCAGCTTGACGGTGTCGCCGTCCCGTGCCGCATTCAGCGCCGCCGGGAGGGATTCGTATGTACCGCCATCCGTGCCGTCCGCTCTTGTTATCGAAGCGGCCTCAACGACAGGCTCGTTGACCGTGAGTTCCACGGTTGCTGACCTTTCCTCTTTGTAGTTCTTGGTCTCGCCGGTCTTGGCATAGACGTAATATGTGCCGGGTTCGCTGATTGCAGTGTTCTCGTCGATCTTGGGAACTGCCTCACTGCCTTCAAACTCCAAATAACCAGAATTGATCGGCGCATAGTAATATGTCACCTCGGCGTCTTCCGGAGCACCCTCGACAGACAGAAGCGGAAGAAGCTTTTCGCCCACCGTGCAGGTCGTCTTGGAAAGAGATACAGTCAAATCGGGATAGGCCTTGTTGATGTTGCCGCCGATCTCAAATTTTTCTTCGCCCGCCTTGAGCTTGTACTTTACCGCGGCTTCGCCGATCAGCGCGATTTCCACAGTGACGGTATGCCATCCCGCGTCCGCGGAATCGAACGTCTTCTTGGCGGTAAAGCCCGTTCCTTCTTTGAGTTTGATTTCATTTGTGCCGTCTGTAAACGTCAAGTCGATTGGAATCGTGCCGCCGTCCGTCGTGCCGTCATAGCTGCGGCCAATGGAATCGGGCTTGCTCACGCACCAGATCTCCGTCTGCGTGTCTTCTTCGGGGATATACGTGCCGCCGCCCCCTTCTGCCGGACCACTTGGGGGCGTATAGATCCCACCACCTTCGCCGGTCGAACCGCCGGGTGGTACAAGGACTCCACCGCCCTCGCCACCGGTCTCGCCGCCGATGACACCGCCAGAAATGCTCACGTCCCCACCCTCGGCAAAAGCCGATGTCGGCAGGAGCGTCAGGCAGAGCGTGAGCGCCAAAAACAGACTCAAAATTCGTTTTTTCATAGGATCCTCCTGTGTGAAAAAAGTGCGGTTTTCTATCGTCAGCCCGGTAAAATCCGGGCGGGGGTTTACCGTTCTTCCGGGATAAGCCGCAGACGCTTCGCGGCGGTTTTCGCTTCGCTTCGCCGCCGGACGTCCAGCTTATCCAGAATGTGGCTTACATGGGTCTTTACCGTGGGCAGCTTGATGTCCATGATCTGCCCGATCTCCGCGTTGCTCTTGTCGGCGCAGATCAGGTGCAGAATTTGCAGCTCCGTGGGCGTCAGGGCTTCCCCCGGCGCGAGGCGCGGTTCCAGAAAGCGGGGGTAATACGCCGCCTGCAAGCGCACGTCGTCCATCAGCTGCTTTTTCCACCGGGCGCTTCCGCTCCAATCCAGCCGTTCCAGCAGGGGCAGCACCGCCGCGCCGTAGACGCTGACGGTTCGGATGAAGTGGTATTCCGCCGCGGCGTTCAATGCGCCAATCAGGCGCTGCCGCCATGCTTCGTCCCTGCTTCGGTACAGGGCGATGGCGGCGAGGATGTTCAGATGGATGCCGTCGATGTGCCGCCCGCAGCTGCGGACGTAATCTTCCAGCGGGGAGAGGGTCAGCATCGACGCCCCCGGCTTCCCGCCCGCCAGCTCCACCATGGCCTGCGTGAGATACTGGTAGCGCTTCATGACGTTTACCCGCATGGGGTCTCTGGGCGCTTTTTCCCGATACCATGTGTCGGCGTAGTCCAGATCGCCGGTATGGAGGGAAATTCGGACGAGCATGGCGTCCATATTGGGCAGGAACCGCTCCCGCCCTTCCTCGGCGAATTTTTCCCGGAGGGATTCGATCGTCCGATAAGCGTCCTCGCTCTGCCCTGCCGCAAGAAGGCTTCGGGCCAGCAGACCGTTGATGGCGAATTCCATGTCCGGCGTGCCGCGCTGGCGTATCTCGCTGACGCGGGGGATGATGGTCAGCATCCGGCCGGTGATGTTCTCGCCCTTTTCAAATTTGCTTTCGGCGATGGCGCAGTCCGCAAGGCCAACGCCGTCCCGCCCCAGCACGGCCTCCACCGGGGCGCGGAGCGTCTGGTAGAGCAGGTCGTCCCGCTTGCTCCAGACGGAAAAGTCCTTGCCGCCGTTCATGACGCTGGGCAGGGCGCTGGTGACGGAGAAGGACGGGAGGGAAACCTCCTTGCTGGTCATCAGCCGGAACACGGCGGGAATGGTCTCCGTCAGCCCTTCCACGCCCCGCTGAGGCAGGGAGATGTCCAGCCACGCCAGACGGCTGCGGGCCTGCTTGCCTGCGGCGTCGTCCCTGCCGCACCGCTTTCCGAATTCCCGCAATTCGTGATACCAGCGCTCAGAGCCTTCGTAATCCATGGCCAGAGCGCACAGCATACTCATGCCCTGCATCAGCGCGGGGGAAGCTGCGATCTCCGCTTCCGGGAGACTGCGGTAGTATTTTTCCATTTCGCTGTAATGCCCCATGCCGGGGTGCAGCTCCGCGTTGCGGATGAGAAGCTCGGAGACCTTGGCGTGGTCGCCGCATCTGGTGTAGCATTCCAGCGCGTGGGCGTAATCCTCTTTCAGCTCGTAGTAGAGCGCGCCCCGGCTGAAAAGCGCCCGGCGCTTTTCCTCGCTGTATTCCCGCTCCATCTCCCACAGCAGGAAGCTGCGGAACTGCGGCCAGAAGCGGAAATGCTGCACGTCGTCATAGCGGAGCATGGTGGTGTGGCTCAGGAGCCAGTCCAGCCGGTCGCCCGCGTGGGGGTCGCCGCTGACCATCCGCGCCATTTCCAGATTGAACCGTTCAAAGGGCGCCAGCTCCAGCAGAAACCGCCGCACGGGAAGGTCGAACCGCCGGTAGATCGCAGCCTCAAAATAGGAGAACACCTCCCGGAATGCCCGCGCCACGACCTCCGGGCCGAAGGGCCTCCCGCCGGACATGCACCGGGCGGTGACAGCGACACCCAAAGGGTAGCCGACGGATTCTCTCAGAATACCGCCGATCTCGCTGTCCGTCACGGCGACGCCGCAGCCGGAAAAGTATTTGCAGATATCCTCCCGGTCAAAGAGCAGGTCGTCGGCCTCCAGCGTGGTCATCAGGCCGGAATACTGGAACGCCGTCAGATATCCGGGCGGCGCGCCCCGGGAGAGAAGCAGGAAGCGTTTGCCCGGGTCGGAGCGGATCAGCTCGCACAGCGCCTGCCCGCCATCCTCCGCCGGTATCATCTGAAAATCGTCAATGAGCAGGATTTCCCACCCATCCGAAAGGGCGGGAAGGGCAAAATCCGCCGCGCCCGCGTCCAGCCGCAGCACATCCCGTCCGGAGAGCAGGGCATCGGACAGCGTGCTTTTCCCGAAGCCGCAGGGCGCGCTGAAAAAGAGAACGCGCCCGCGCTCCATAAAGCTGTCAAACCGCTGCCGGACAGACGGCTTCACGATAATATTCCCGATCACGTTCTCCCTCCTTTTCGCCGGCAAAGGGACATACCCCGTGCCATACGCATTCCAACACCATTTTATCTTTATTATACATAACCGCCAGAAAATGTAAATCATGCCAAAGTATGATACGGAGTGATTTTTGCTGTTTCCTTTCCGCAGAAACGCAAAACAGACGGATACATTTTTGCCTTGAGAGGGCGAAAAACAGGAACCCCCGCCGGAAACTGTCAGACTTTGGCAGTCCCCGGCGGGGGTGAAGGTATGATGGATGTGATCTATGGAGCGATAATACCGCGCCCGCATCATGGCGGAAATGAGTCATACTGAACTCCAATTAAAATCTTTAAAAAAGATTTTAATTGCCTGAAGGGCATGGAGTTCATATGAGACTTGTTTTGTGATTTCTTTCCTTATAAATCACAAAACCGGCAGCGCCATTAGGCGATGCCTTCCTGATTAAAATCAAAGATTTTAATCAGGAAATAGTATCAGGAAATCATTTGCCGGAAAAGATGACCGGCCTGTTCTATCAGACTTCAGGTGCCGTATTTCGCAGGCGACCCATCATGCCTGCTCAAACAGCGGCTTTATCTTCTGGCGGTAGATTCTGGTGAAGCAGATAAACGTCACCGTGCCGCTGACGATTTCCGCGATGGGGAAGGCCAGCCAGACCCTCTGCACCTCGCCCGTCAGGCTCAGCAGATAGGCCACCGGGAGCAGTACCACCAGCTGACGGCACAGGGAAACAATAGTGGAATAAATGCCGTTGCCCAGCGCCTGAAAGCTGGCGCCCAGCGCAATGCAGATGGCCGCAATGGGGAAGCTCCAGCTGATGGTGCGCAGAGCGACCCGGCCGATCTCCAGAAACGCCTGAGAGGGGTTGAACAGTCCCAGCAGCAGATCCGGGAAGAACTGGAATACCAACAGACCCGCCGTCATGATACACAGCGCCGCGGTGCAGGAGATTTTCAACGTTTTTGTGATCCGCTGGGGCTTGCGGGCGCCATAGTTGTAGGCGATGATGGAAATGGTGGCGTTGTTCAGGCCGAACAGGGGCATGAAGAAGAAGCTCTGGAGCTTGAAATACACGCCGAACACGCCGGTCGCCGTCTCGGCGAAGCCCTGCAAAATCTGGTTGATGCCGAAATTCATCACAGAGCCAATGCCGTTCATAACGATGGAGGGAATGCCCACCGTCAGAATGGCGGCCACGGTCTTGCCCTCCAGCGGAAGATACTTCTTGTGCAGCTGTACCTCCGGGTTGAATTTCAGGTTGAAAATGATGACCATGATGCCGGACACCCACTGGCCGATCACCGTCGCGATGGCCGCGCCGGCAATGCCCATGGCGGGCAGGCCGAACCATCCGTGGATGAGAATGGGGTCGAGAATGATGTTGATGATCGCGCCGATGGACTGGGTAATCATGGTATGCACCGTCCGGCCGGTGGATTGCAGCAGCCGCTCGCCCAGAATGGATGCGAAGCAGCCGACGCTGAACACGCAGCAGATGCTGGTGTAGACAATGCCGCCCTCCACGGTCTCCGGGTTGTCGGACTGAATGGCAAAATAGGGGCGCACGCCGAACAGACCGAACAGCACAAACAGCACCATGGCAATGGCCATCAGCACGATGCCGTTTCCGGCGGCGCGGTTGGCGGCCTCCTGATTTTTCTCACCCAGACTCTTGGAAAGCAGGGAGTTGACGCCCACGCCGATGCCCACGGCGAAGCCGATCAGCAGGTTCTGGATGGGGAAGGCCAGAGACAGCGCCGTCACCGCGCTCTCCGACACCTGAGAAACGTAGATGCTGTCAACCACGTTGTAAAGCGCCTGCACCAGCATGGATATGACCATGGGCAGCGCCATGTTGGCGATCAGCTTCCCGACGGGCATGACGCCCATTTTGTTTTCCTGTAAAGTAGCTGCAGTCATAATTCTCTCCAAATCAAAAATCGTTTACAGTATAGTATAGCAGAGTTTTGCCGATTACGCAAGTATCCGGAGTAATTCTGCCGATCAATATGCCCTGAACGCAAAGAAATGCCCCGCCGCTTGTAAAGCGGCGGGGCGGATGTACCCCAATTACAGATACTGCTTTACAGCCTCGGAGGCGTTCGCAGGGTCTTCGGAGATGGTCATGGTGATCTCCATATTGTTGTCGGCGGCGAACTTGGCGCACCAGGAGACGAACTCCTCAGCCGCGGCCTTATCACAGCCGATGGTCTTGTACAGATTGTCGATAAAGACGTTGGTGATGTCAAAATTGCCTGCGTGCAGGCCGCTCAGGAAGCCCTTGAGCATATCGGGGGTGGAAATGCCGTATTCCCGGGAATCCACCAGGCGAACCTTATAGGTTACATCATAGGTCAGCTTCTTGCCGTACTCAATGCAGACGACGTCGCCGTGGGCTTCTGCCACAGCCGCATTGATGGCATCGATCAGCTTCTTGGTCTTGCCGGAGCCTTTCAGGCCCATAATAACATGAATCATAGGAAAGTCCTCCTTTGCTTGCCAGCATATTGGCTTATGCACATTCTACCAGCAATCGCGCTAATTTGCAACTACTAATTTGCAGATTAGACAAATGTTTTTTCTGGAAAAAACACAGGGCGGCAAATGGGTGGGGCGGAGCAGACAGCTGACAGGCATTGCGGGGTAATGAACGGCACCCCCTTGCCTCTCTCTTTGGGAGAGGTGTCTGAGCGAAGCGAAGACGGAGAGGGGAAATCAAGGTGCAACACCCTCTCAGTCACCTGCGGTGACAGCTCTCCCAAGGGGAGAGCCAAGGGGCTGCGCTAGTCCGTATCCAGATGCGCGAAATAGTCTTCCTTCGTGATCATCATCTGAAGAAAGCCATCCTCCATGCCCAATTCCCGGAAGCCTGCCCGGCGGTGGGTCTCCCATGCGGAAATTTCATTCCGGGCGACCTCAATCTGGAAATGCCGCAGTCCCGGAAGGCGTGCTCCAGCATGAGCTTCAGCGCGGGAACAGCATATCCTTTCCCGCGATAGGGGGCATAAAGCACAATGCCCATGTCCCACCAGTCCTTTGCGGGGTTATAGTGAAAATTGACGTCGCCGATCCACGCGCCGTCGGCGCTGCGCTTTATGTAGGCATAGAACCGTTCCGGCTCCTGTCCTACCATATTCTCATACCATGCAGGCAAAACCGCATCGGGATAATCGACACAGCCGGTATCCCGGTGATAACCGTCATAGTTCACGTCCCAATTCGCGTTGTAGGACATGGTTTCGGGGTCGGACATCATTTTCTGATAGAACCAAAGGTCTTCGAGCTTCGGCACATATAATTCAAGCTGCTCCATAAGCGTTCCCTCCCTGCGGCATGTTTTTTGAAGACAAACATAGGGCGGGAAGTCCCGCCCTATGTAAGCAAAACTTATTTCTCGTAGCCGGGCTTGCCCAGAAGCTGGAACATGTTGCGCTTGTACAGCTCAACGCCGGGCTGGTTGAAGGGGTTGACATCCAGGATGTACGCGGAAACGCCGCAGCACAGCTCCAGGAAGTAGAACAGCTCGCCCACCTTCCGGTCGTTCAGCTCGCCGCAGTCCATGGTGATGACGGGCACGCCGCCGTCCACGTGGGCGGCCACGGTGCCGAGGTACGCCTTCTCGTCCACGAAGTCCAGGGTCTTGCCTTCCAGGTAGTTCAGACCGTCCAGATTCTTCCAGTCGGAGCCGATGGTGTACCGGGCGGCGGGAGGATCGAAGCGAACCATGGTCTCGAAAATGTTCCGCTGACCCTGCTGGATCATCTGACCCAGAGAGTGCAGGTCGGCGGTGAACTCGGCGGTCACGGGGAACAGACCCTTGCCGTCCTTGCCTTCGGACTCGCCGAACAGCTGCTGCCACCAGCCGCCGAACATCTTGAAGCCCGGCTCGTAGCTCTCAAAAATTTCCATGGCCTTGCCGTTGCGGTACAGCAGGTTCCGCACGGCGGCATACTGCCAGACGGGGTTCTCGAAGGAACGCAGATTGTAGCTTTCCTTGGCGTCGGCAGCACCGTTCATCATCTCCATGATGTCGATACCGGCCACGGCCAGGGGCAGCAGACCCACGGGGGTCAGCACGGAGTAGCGGCCGCCCACATCAGGCGGGATGACGAAGGTTTCCCAGCCCTCTTCCGTGGCCATCTGGCGCAGAGCGCCCTTGCAGGGGTCGGTGATGGCGTAGATGCGGCTCTTGGCGCCCTCGGTGCCGTACTTCCGCTCCAACATCCAGCGCAGAGCGCGGGTGGCAATGGCGGGTTCGGTGGTGGTGCCGGACTTGGAGATGATGGCGATGGAGAAGTCCTTGCCCTCCAGCAGCCGGGTCAGCTCGTTCCAGTGACGGGTGCTCAGGCCGTTGCCTGCGAAGAAGATCTGGGGGTTGCCCTTGCCCTTACCGATATTGTGGTTGGGGCCCTGGAGCAGCTCGATGGCGGCGCGGGGGCCGAGGTAGGAGCCGCCGATGCCGATGACCACAAATACGTCGGAATCGCTGCGGATCTTCTCCGCCGCCCGCTGGATGCGGGTGATCTCTTCCGTGGCCTCCCGGACGGGCAGGTTCTGCCAGCCGAGGAAATCGTTGCCTGCGCCGGTGCCGTCCGCCAGAGTGGTGTGGGCGGCGGCGACTTCCTTTTCCATGGCCAGCAGGTCGGACAGGGTAACCTGACCCCATACATTGGAGATATCAACTTTAATCATGTCGTGGGACACGTCCTTTCGTTTATCTATGTGATTCTCTCATATGTTACCGCAAATTCGCCGGAAACGCAAGCCCCTTCACAAAAAGTTTCCATGGGAACTGTGCCAAACTTTTTTATATTTTCCACTGGTAATTTTGCAAGAATTATGTATAATGGAGAAAGAACTTTATTATCACGCAGGAGGAACTGACTATGAAATACGGATTTGGCATCGATCTCGGCGGCACCACCGTCAAGATCGCCTATTTTGATGAAACCGGAGAAATGCTGGAAAAATGGGAAATTCCCACCGATACGTCGGAAAACGGCATCCGGATACTGCCGGATATCGCGGCGTCTGTCCGGGCCTTTCTGACCGAACGGAAAATCGCGGATTCCGACATTCTGGGTCTCGGCATTGGTGTCCCCGGTCCCGTCAACGCAAAGGGCGTGGTGAACCGGTGTATCAATCTGGGCTGGGATGTGTTCAACATCGCCCAGAAGCTGACCGAGCTGACCGGCTTCCCCGTAAAGGCGGGCAACGACGCCAACGTGGCGGCGCTGGGCGAATTCTGGAAGGGCGGCGGACAGGGCTGTGACAACATGGTCTTCGTCACGCTGGGCACCGGCGTGGGCGGCGGCATCGTGGTGGAGGGGAAACTGCTCCACGGCGCCCACGGCTCCGGCGCGGAGATCGGCCACCTCGTCCTGAACCGGGACGAGACTGTCCCCTGCAACTGCGGAAAGCGGGGCTGCGTGGAGCAGTACTGCTCCGCCACCGGCATCGTCCGTCTGGCCAAGCGCCATCTGGACAGCACCGACGCGCCCAGCTCCCTGCGCACGCTTAAAAACCTGACCTGCAAGGACATCTTCGACGCAGGCAAGGCCGGGGACAAGGAAGCACTCATCATTCTCGACCGGTATTACGCCTACATGGGCGAGTTCCTTGGCGACGTATGCACCACCGTTGACCCGGAGGTGGTGGTCATCGGCGGCGGCGTCAGCAAGGCGGGACAGGTGCTGATCGACGGCATTCTCCCCTATTTCCACAAGTACGTATTCCACGCCGCCAGCGGCGCCCGGTTCACACTGGCCTCCCTTGGCAATGACGCGGGCGCTTACGGCGCGTTCAAGCTGGCGCTGGACGCTTTCCACGCGTGAGTATGGCGGAAGACAAAAAGGAACGGTGAAATGCGCCGCTCCCGGCCGCCTGCCCTGAGTAAACATGAATTTATGGAGGAATGATAGTGAGTTATATTACAATGGAAATATGGACTGGAATATGG
>ERZ1026916.983-NODE-983-length-16352-cov-14.592502_pt1 | contig 16352 bp, 10 predicted proteins | sample MGYA00519465_ERZ1026916 | MGnify/ENA primary metagenome ERZ1026916 (study PRJEB26926, sample SAMN06164880) | human gut metagenome | biome: ENVO:00009003; feature: ENVO:2100002; material: ENVO:00002003 | host: Homo sapiens | place: USA | collected 2012 ... | reverse complement strand
ACCATGTCCGTCTGGTGGATATACACGACCCTCAAAAAGAAAGCAGCAGCACTTTCCACTATGCGCTGGTACCGAAAGGCATAAAGCCTGTCGGCATACCGAGCGACTATACGGTGATTGAAACGCCGGTGGAGCACGTCATGTGTATGACATCCCTGCAACTTTCCAACTTCATCCGTCTGGATGCCTGCGATTATGTGGTGGGCATCACCAGTACGCGCCATCTCTTCAACAAGGAGATGAACGACCGTTTGAAGTCCGGCGAGACCGTGAAGATTGGTATCGAAGGGAACTTTGATAATGAAGTGATAATGAGCATGAATCCGGATGTTATCTTTATCTCTCCTTTCAAGCGGGGTGGATATGATGCCATGCGGGAAATCGGTATTCCACTGGTTCCCCATTTGGGGTACAAGGAGATGACCCCGTTGGGGCAGGCCGAATGGATAAAATTCATCGGCATGTTCATTGGCCGGGAAGTGGAGGCGAATGAAAAGTTTGCTGCGATAGAGAAGCGCTATAACGAATTGAAGGAGCTGGCTGCCAACGTGAAGAAGCGTCCGATGGTATTCAGCGGCGAGATACGGGGTGGCAACTGGTATGCAGTGGGAGGAAAGAGCTTTCTTGCCGAACTGTTCCGTGATGCCGGTGCGGATTATTTCTTGAAAGACGATCCCCGTTCGGGAGGTGTCACGCTGGATTTTGAAACCGTATATAGCCAGGCGGAGAGTGCCGATTACTGGCGCATTGTCAACAGCTATGACGGGACGTTCACGTATGATGCCTTGAAGTCCCTCGACCCGCGTTATGCCGACTTCCGTGCGTTCCGTGAGAAGGGAGTGGTATACTGCAACATGCGTGAGAAACCCTTCTACGAAAGTATGCCCATGCAGCCCGAAATTGTATTGGAAGACTTGATACATGCTTTCCATCCCGATTTGTTGCCCGACTATAAACCGACTTACTACGAACTGCTGAAATGATAAAAAGACCCGTACTTCCGTTGATGTTGCTGACACTGGCATCTATCTTTCTTTTTTTCCTGCTGAACCTGCTTTTGGGGTCGGTTCACATTCCTCTGCGCTCCGTGTGGAACATATTGTGGGGAAATACGGATGAATCCGTTATTTGGCAGAATATTATCTGGAAGTCCCGCGTGCCCCAAGCGTTGACGGCATTGGTGGCGGGAGCAGGGCTGTCAGTCAGCGGTCTGCAGATGCAGACGGTGTTCCGCAATCCGCTGGCAGGGCCTTCGGTATTGGGCATCAGTTCAGGTGCCAGCCTGGGTGTGGCTTGTGTGGTATTGCTGTCCGGGGCGATGGGCGGTGTGGCATTGAGCCGTTTGGGGTATATGGGCGAGGTTGCCTTGTCGGTTGCCGCCATTATCGGTGCGCTGGCTGTGATGGCGCTCATTGTCTATGTCTCCCAGAAGGTGAAGGGCAACGTGACGCTGCTGATAATCGGTGTGATGATAGGCTATGTGGCAAGTGCCGTCATCGGCGTATTGAAATATTTCAGTGTGGAGGAAGATATACGTGCATATGTCATTTGGGGATTGGGTAGCTTTGCCCGTGTTTCGGGCGACCAGATGGTGCTGTTTGTCTGCATCATGGCTGTGCTGCTTCCGTTGTCCTTCCTGCTGATAAAGACGATGAATCTGTTGCTGCTGGGCGATGGCTATGCACGCAATCTGGGACTGAACATCAAGCGGGCACGCCTGCTGGTTATCTCATGCTCCGGTGTGCTGGTGGCTATTGTAACGGCCTATTGCGGTCCGATTATGTTTATCGGATTGGCGGTTCCCCATCTGTGCCGTGCCATCTTCCACTCTTCGGACCATCGGGTGTTGATGCCTGCCACATTGCTGGTAGGCGCTTCCCTGGCATTGGTCTGCAATCTGATAGCCCGTATGCCCGGCTTCGAGGGAGCTTTGCCGGTCAACTCGGTGACGGCACTGGTAGGTGCGCCGGTAGTGGCTTCTGTACTTTTTAGAAAACGGAAAGGAGAATTGAATGAATAAGGAAACCATACATATAGAGAATCTTTCCATCGGTTACCCCGGTAAGGGGGATGTGAAAGTGGTGGCAGACGGCATTTGCGCCGGAATCAACAGTGGTGAGCTGACTTGCTTGTTGGGAGCTAATGGAGTGGGGAAGTCCACGCTGCTTCGTACGTTGTCTGCCTTCCAGCCAAAACTTGGAGGAAACATATTTATTGAAGGAAAAGAGATTGGGGACTATACCGACAAGCAGCTTTCGCGCGTCATTAGTGTGGTGCTGACGGAGAAGTGCGATATACGCAATATGTCCGTCGTAGAACTGATAGGTCTGGGGCGTAGCCCCTACACCGGTTTCTGGGGAACTCTTTCGAAAGAGGACAAGACTGTGGTGGACAAATCCATCGCCCTGGTAGGCATTCCCCATCTGGCACACCGCATGGTGCATACGCTGAGTGACGGTGAACGGCAGAAGGTGATGATAGCCAAGGCGCTCGCCCAGGAAACTCCCGTCATCTATCTGGATGAACCGACAGCTTTCCTTGATTTTCCCAGTAAAGTAGAGATGATGCAACTGCTTCACCAGCTCAGCCGGCAAACGGACAAGACGATTTTCCTTTCTACTCACGACCTGGAACTGGCCCTGCAGATAGCGGACAAAATATGGCTGATGGATAAGGTGAACGGAGTGACCATCGGTACACCCGAGGACCTTTCGCTGAACGGCAGTCTGAGCAACTTCTTTGCCCGTAAGGGTATTGCCTTCGATTTGGAAACGGGACTGTTCAGGGTAGCCAATGAATATACCTCCCAGATACGCTTGGCGGGCCACGGGCAGAAGTATGCCATGGTGCGCAAGGCACTCCAGAGAAACGGGATTCTGGCAAACCGGAATGTTGAATCGGAGATTTATATCGAAACCGGAGATTTGAAGGGAGACGGCAGCTTCGTATTCCATCGACCGGGCAAGGAGCCGGTAACAGTGTACTCCATTGAGAAATTGCTGCAAATAGTCTTGTCATTCCATTCCCTATGATGCACCATTCTGCAAAGGATAATTATGTCCACTTAACGACGACTCCGGTCCCCCGGCTGATTACGTCATTGGCTGTGCCGACCATCATCAGCATGCTGGTGACGTCCTTCTACAACATGGCAGATACCTATTTTGTGGGTAAAATAAATACCCAGTCTACGGCTGCCGTAGGTATCGTGTTTTCTGTGATGTCCATTATCCAGGCTGTGGGATTCTTCTTCGGTCATGGTTCGGGGAACTACATCTCCCGTAAGTTGGGGGCGCAGGAAACGGAGAGTGCCGAGAAGATGGCATCCACCGGCTTCTTTTTTGCCTTGTTTATCGGAGCGGCTCTGGCTGTGCTGGGATTGCTGTTCCTTACACCGCTTTCCCTTGCTTTGGGGTCGACGCCTACTATTCTTCCGTATACGGAGCGCTATTTGGGAATCATTCTGCTGGGTACTCCTTTTATGACCGCCTCATTGGTGCTGAATAACCAAATACGTTTTCAAGGTAATGCGGCGTATGCCATGGTGGGGATTGTGAGTGGGGCGGTCATCAACGTGGTGCTCGACCCTATCCTGATTTTTGTATGCGATATGGGCATATCCGGTGCCGCACTGGCCACAGTAGTCAGCCAGATATGTAGTTTCATCCTTTTGCTATATATGGGGCGCAGAGGAGGAAATATACGTATACGTTACAGAAACTTTACGCCTACACTGGCTTTCATCAAGGAAATTATTGGGGGTGGAACTCCGTCACTCACCCGGCAGGGACTGGCAAGCGTGGCAACCATTTTGCTGAACGTGGCGGCCGGTGCATATGGTGACGCAGCTATTGCAGGGATGTCCATTGTGACGCGTATCTCTATGTTTATCAATGCTTTCCTAATTGGTTTCGGGCAAGGCTTCCAACCGGTATGCGGATTCAATTATGGTGCCGGGCTGTATGCCAGAGTGCGCCAAGGATTCTGGTTCTGTGTGAAGGTAGGCTTTTTCTTTTTGCTGGTTTGTGCGGTGGCAGGTATGGGATATGCCGAGGAGATTGTCTCCATCTTCCGCAAGGGAGACCCTGCTGTTGTAGCTACCGGTGCGGCAGCATTGCGCTGGCAGTTCATCACCTATCCGTTGGGTGCATGGATTGTGGTCAGCAACATGATGCTGCAGACTATCCGCAAGCCCGTACGCGCTACGATACTTTCCTCTGCCCGTCAAGGGCTGTTCTTCATCCCCCTCATCTTCATTCTTCCTTATTTCTTAGGACTGAAAGGGGTGGAAATGTGCCAGGCGGCGTCGGACATGCTGACCTTCTTCCTCGCCATTCCATTGACCTGCGGGGTGCTGGCGGAGATGAAGAGGAAGGAGGCGGAACAACTGTAACAGCGGCAATCTTGAAGTTTCTGCGTCCCTATTCAATTTTCACGGGAACTATCGGTTGCCGCTTCACTTTATCGAGGGGAGCTGCATGGTACTCGATGCGCCCGAAGTCTATCTGTCTCAAATCAATGCTTCTGATTGTACTGTTGTACATGGTGCGATAGTAGATGATACCGTTTGTCATATCTGTGGCCGATGTCCATTGGGTGGCACTTGGAATATTGGCAGGAACCTGGCCGAGGGGAAACTCGATGCCTACGGGTATATCAAAGTTATTCAGTATCTGAAAACATTGGAGAACGGTTTCCTGTGCGGTATTCTGTGGTGGTGTAGAAGTCTGGTAGAAAGCGGCACGGATAAAGCGGGAAGGGGGAGTCACATCTCCCGGAATTCCCAAAAAGCCGCTTCCCGAACCGAAAGGGGCTATAGTCACATTGCCCAGCGATTTGCTTTCGGCACTGCCCGGGTAGAGGTTCACATAATTGTTTAAGTTGGTCATCTGCCAGTCAAAGCCGGGGGAGTTTGTCAATACTCCCAGTTTGTTTTCATAGAAACGGGGCTGTCCGTCGATGAACTCCAATACCAGTTGGCGGCCGGTCTTGTCTGCAATCCGCCAATGTACGGTGGAGGCGCGTGGGTCAATGGCTATGACCGTTACATTTTCAATAGCCTCCTTTACCTCGTCCACAGTAGAAAAGCTTCCCAACAGCCATGATACCAATTGTAAATCGGCTATGCTCGACGCTTTTCGTGTGGGGTCGTACTCCTCATATTTGCCATATCCGGGAAAGTAGAACAGCCCGGCGGAGAGCCCGGCTTCATTCAGACCTTCGGCCACGAACTCCTTTTGCTCCACTGCCAGGCCTACGTAGCCATAGCGTGAGGTGAACTCCATGCCGGACAGACTGCCTCCGGGTGTCAGTGATTGTTGCGAATAACCGCGCGGTACGATGACGTACTGGCTGTTCAGCTCACTGCCTCCCCATTCGATGGTGCGGGCTACGACGTGCGCATTGTCTTTGGCCGTCAGGGTGATACCGGTACATGCCTCTGCTGTTTGAGGGGCGAAGGTGAGGGCTGTCATTGCAGCCAGCAGGATAGGAATTCTTTTTGCCATATTATTCAGTTTATATTGTTGAGTATCTGTTTGTATACTAAACAACTCTGTATGGCAAAATGTTCCCTTACCAGAACCGGTACCCCAGCGTGAAGAATGCGGCGAAGTTCTTGGGAAAATATCCTCCTTCTTCCGAATGACCTATCATCTGGTTTATCTGCTCATTGACTTTTACCAGTCCCACTTGTGTCTCTGCACCGATGATGAATCTTCTGTATTCAAAAGTAAGTCCCAGGGCAATACCTGCATCGAAACGGTTGTTACCCATTTTCCCGTCTACCATACTGCCGAAAGTGTCTATCTTGAACTGGTATCCTCCTTGCATACTACTGCTGCTATAATCGTAGGTCTCGCCGGAGGTCTTGCCTGCCACGCCTATGGCCGCATAAGGGCCGACGCTCAGCAAGGCATGATAATCCTTGCCCAGATGGAGGCGGGCCGCTATCATGAGGGGGATTTGCAGATACAGTTCATGCATTTTGGCCTTGCCGATGTGGCTTATCTCGTCTTTACCGCCGATGGACACGAATTCCAATGCGGATTGCAGCACCCAGGTCTTGTTGAGGACATATTCTGTACCGACACCAGCTTTGTAAGCTATTTGGGTGTCACTACTGGAGTGTTTTCCATGAAAATGGGAGGTACCGATTCCAGCTTTTGCATGAAAGGACAGCGGGCTTTGTGCCAGACCGGTCAGTACGGTCATTGCCATACAGACGGTAATGATTATCTTCTTCTTCATGAGTAAATTTTTCCGTTTTCGGTTATGAGTAATACTGTTAGTTCGCTGTTGGGCAGCAAGGGGTCACAGTGCCGGTGACAGAGCTCAATCAGTGCCTTGCCAAACTTTTCCAGCAGCTCTTCGGGAATGATGTCCCAGAGTTCGCGCGCCAGGTTCATCTGTCCGATGGCGGCAAGTGTTTCTTCGCTGCATCCCGTCTGGCGTGCCAGGTCTTGAATGAATTCCTTATTCATGGTCACTTTCTTGCTGTGGGTATCCAGATTGCCTTCGGCCAGTTTCACGGCCTTTCCCATCATCACGCCGAGGGTGACGTGCGGTACTTGCTCTTCGGCTGCTATTTTCAAGGTTTCGCCGATAAAGTTGCCGTAATGCACGAAAGCCTGGGCGGGGAGGTCGGGATAATACGCCTTGATGAAACGTTCGCTCTTTGCGCCGGAGCTGATGACGATACGAGGGTTCCGGGTTGCCTTTGCCACTTCCATGGACTTCCGGATGGAATTGATGAAGGCTTCCGAGGAGAATGGCTTCACGATGCCGGAGGTCCCGATAATGGAAATGCCTCCTTCGATACCGAGGCGGGGATTGAAGGTGCGTTTGGCTATTTCTTCTCCACCGGGGATGGAGATGGTAATGAGAATAGGATTGGGCTGTTTGGCAATATGGAGGCGTTCAAGCCATAGCTTGACGTTCTTCTTTATCATTTCGCGTGGGGTGTCGTTGATGGCAGAGCTACCGAGCTCAAGTCCCAGACCGGGCATGGTGACGACACCTACGCCTTCGCCGCCGCAGACGATGATGTTGTAGTCGTCCTGGGGAGTGTCTTCCGGCAGCGGGTCGTCTATGCGGAAAGGTATGGCTATATTGGCCACAACTTTCATTCCGTTGGTGATGTCCGGGTCGTCGCCGGCATCCTTGATGACGGTAGCGCTTGTCTCGAACATGCCGTCACCGTTTTCCAGAAGGTCGGAGTGGGGAATATGGTGCTGAGGCTCTACGGGAACCTGGATGGTTTCTCCGTTGGGAAGAACTACCGGAAATTCCGTAGGACGCTTTTTGAAGTAGATATTGAATACATCCCAGGTGGCGGCTACGGCGGCAGCGGCGGCACATGTTCCGGTGGTCAGTCCACTACGCAGGGGGAAGAAGTCGGGTAAATGTTTCTCGACTATGCGGCGCAGACCGTACTCGCCGTTTACACAGATAAACTTGCCGGATGTCTTGGGGCGGCAGATGGCAAAGATGCGTATACCCAGTTGCCGGGCAGCTTCCACCTTCTCGCAGAATCCGCCGGATATCCCGCTTTCTTTGAGGAGGATGGCTTCGGGATGAAGCTGTTTCATTAGGACTTGCTCGTCTTCTCCGGGCGTGTAGTAGTAAAGGTTCTTCTCGGAGAAGCCCTGTTCCCGGGCGAGCTTGCGCGAGCTGTCACGGTCGAGGATGCGGAAGTAACAGCAGGCATTCTGCCACAAAGGCTTCAGCTTACCTATGGTCTGTACGCCGGTCAGTGCAAGTAAGATGAAAATCTTTTCTTTCTGTATCTTCTCGATGGCATCGTCATAATCCCTGCACCAGATGATGTGTTCCTCATCGCGTTCCGGGAAGATACGCTCGAAACGGATGACGGGGATATTCGATTCCACAGAGACTTGTTCCAGAGTCTCATGCAGCTGTGTGGCAAAGGGGTGCGCGGCGTCTATCAGCAGCTTTATGTGATGCTGTACACAGAATGTTTCTATTTCTATTGCATCCATCGCGCCTTGCAGGCGGATGCCATTATGCAGAAGCACGTCCTGCTCATCCCCTTTGGTAGAGTAGTAGAAAGTTTTTCCGGCTTCTTCAAGGGTTTGGATGGCTATGCGTCCTTCGGTGGTTCCGCCAAATATTAATATCATGTTTGAATGTTTATGGGTGATTAATCGTTGATTTATTTCCGGTACAGATGCTTGAACTCGTGTGCATAGAGCCGTGACAGACCTTCACGGTTGCCGATGGCTTCGCCTACGACAATCATGGTTGTCAAGGTGAGGTTATTTTCCTTCACTATCCTGGCAAGGTCTTTGAGTTCCCCCCTGAATATTTGTTCGTCTTTCCATGTCAAGTGGTAGCAGACAGCTACGGGGGTAGTTTCCGGATACTCCTGCAACAGCTCTTCCTGCACCTGCTCCGCAATGCCTGCACTGAGGAAGATGCACATGGTACTTTGTGAGCGTGCCATGAGATGTAGCTTTTCGCGTTCGGGCATGGGCGTGCGTCCTTCGCCGCGTGTTAGGATGATGCTTTGCACTTTTTCCGGAATGGTGAACTGCGACTTCAAGGCAGCTGCCGCCGCCTGGAAGGAGGATATGCCGGGGGTGATGTGGTAGCTCATGCCGTGCTGGTCAAAGTAGTTCATCTGTTCCTGAATGGCACCATAGATACATGGGTCACCCGTATGCAGGCGTACGATGAATTTTCCCTTGTCATAGAACTTCTTCATCACTTCAAATTGTTCCTCCAAATCCATGGAAGCGGAGCTGAGTACGGTAGCTCCGGCCTTGGCACAGAGAGTCAGCTCCCTGGGAACGAGACTGCCGGCATACAGAATGAGGTCGGCGCGTTCCAGCATTTGGCGTCCGCGTACGGAAACCAGGTCCGGGTCGCCCGGGCCGGCACCCACTATTTCGATGTGGCCCTGGCGCACAGTTCTTATGTCGAGGGCGGCGGCCACGGTATAGTTCTCTCCTTTCTTCTTGGGCACCAGCAGCCGGGAGTTGTTTGCACTCAGCAAGGCGGCGGCTTCGCTGACGCTGGGGGTGCCCATGTGCTTCATGACGGTTTTGCTGGGATGGGGCACCTCTATCTCTGCCAGTTCCTCGGCTGTATAGAAGTAGACCGGGAACTTCTTTTGGAGCGCTTTCACTACCGGTTCGTCACTTTTGGCTTTAATCGTGGAGATGGAGGCGATGCTTTGGGGCATGATACCGTATTCCTTCAGTGTGTTCATAATCTCTTTCTCCACTTTCCGTACGGGACCTGCCAGCCGGGCAAGGCCGATGCCGAGGTGTACGACACAGGGCACGTAGCATATCATAGGCATTTCCGGGAAGTTGGGGACTTGGGGAGATACGCACAGAATCAGTTTGAAGCGTGAAGGTTTAATGTCCTGCACCCGGTAGAATACTTCTACATGAGGCGGCAGGTGCGCCTCCATCCAGTCCGTACCTTCATTGCGCACCGTGAGCAGCAGGGCGGTGGGCTTGCCGGAAACGAAGAGGCTGATATGCTCGTTCATGCATACTCTTTTTTTCTCTTCGGGCGTCTTGGCAAGTTCTGCCAACAGGAGGGTGGAGGGCTCGGCGTTGATGACCGGAAACCACCCGAAACGTTGGGGCAGGGTATCGAGTCCCCATAGACCGGTGCAGTCGCTTTGCGTGGTGACTACCGGTTCGGCCCCGAGGATATTCGCTACCTGGTGGGTCAGTTCGTTGGCTCCTCCGATGTGTCCGGAAAGTACGGAGATGGCAAATTTACCGGTACTGTCCACGCAAACCACGGCAGGGTCGGTATATTTGTTCTTCACGCAAGGAGCGATGGTGCGGACACAGATTCCCATGGCGCCAATGAAGACAAAGGCATCATAGCGGTTGAAGTTTTCCGCTGTGAATTTGCCGGCGGATTCTATATGTGTGCATCCCTCTTCGTGCCTGAGGGTGAAGATTTCGGAGTCGGGAAGTTCGTTGAGCAGTGATTGGGCTATGCTCAAACCGGCTTCGGAGATTAGAATAATAGCTGTTTTCATAATGGGTATGTTTAAGAAAGCGTGGCTTTCATAATTTCAATGGGGTTATATTCGTTCAAGGCGATATGGGTGGAAGGGTGGAGCACCATTCCGTTCCGCTCGATTCCTCGGCAGAACGCCTCCTTGCTTTCTGCCGATACGGAGTTGAAGACGATGCAGCCTTCGGGGTGCAGCACTTGTTTCACTTTCTCTATCATTTCCTCCAGATGTCCGCCGTGTCCACCGATGAAGACGGCATCGGGGCGGGCAAAGGGAGTGAGGTCGGTGTGCAGGAAATCTCCGGTTACCGCCGTAATGCCCGGTGCGCCGAAGCGGCGGGAGTTGGTGTCCATCAGCTCTTTTCCTTCGGGGCGTATCTCGAAGGAGATGACGGCGAGATGAGGAAATTGCAGGCGGGCTTCGATGGAGACGGAACCGGTACAGAAACCGATGTCCCAGAAGACGCGGCGGCGGTTCAGTTCCAATGCCTGCAGGGTGAGCAGGCGGATGGGAGCCTTGGTTATCATGCGGGCGCGTCCGTCAAGATGTGCAAACTCTTCATCGGGGATGCCGAAGGGACGGACTGGAAAGTCCGGGGCTTGTACGCTGCCGTGCAGGGAGTTTGTGCGGCATTGTCCGGGATGGCTGTCCAGCAGCAGGCAGTTGGGATGTTCGAAGTCGCCGGCAACCGCTTCCCGGGGTGTCATCCGGCGTATGCGTTCCTTTTCGGGATTGCCGAGATGCTCGCTGATGTATAGTGTGTAGTGGGAGTATCCATATTCCAGCATGCGGGCGGCAATGGTGACCGGGGTATGTTCGCGGTCGGTGAGGATGCCTATTTTGGGTGCATGCTCTATGAGGGCACGGTCGAACTCCTGCCACGGGCGTCCTGTCAGGGAGACGGTGCGCATGTCGTCATACGGCATGACGAGGCGGTGTGCCAATGTCTGCAAGGAATTGAAAGCGGGATAGAGCAGAATGTCTGCCTCGGGAAGCTTACGCTTTATGGTATTGGCAAAACCGAAGAATAACGGGTCGCCGGACGCGAATACAATGATGGAGTCGTCCGTAGCCGTCTCTTCGAAGTGGGCAAATATTTCTTCATAACGGGAAAAGACACGGTCCAGCGGCACGGTGATGGAAATCCATTCGGCTCCGGCAGGCAGCAGAGGACCGACAATCTCCTTATGCCGTATGCCACCGGAGAAGACCTTCCCCTTCCGTATCTGTGCCAGTGCTTCCGGTGGAAAGAAGGGGGAACGGTTGTCATCCATTCCTATGATTATAAATCTGTGTTTCATTCAATGAGTAATCTTATGAAAATATCAAGTAATGTAAGGGGGCATAACAAGTAATGTTATCGGTCGTAACAAGTAATGTTATGGAATGTCTCTTTTCACTTACACATCCCTGCCCGGGCGCAACTGCTCCGCATCGTTGTAGCACAACACGGAGTTCACCAGCGTGGCAGCCAGGTTGCTGCCTCCCTTACGTCCTTCTACGATAATCTTGGGTATTTCCGTAAAGGGTTTCACCATGTGTTTGGACTCCTGCACATGCACGAAGCCTACCGGTGCGGCAACAATGCCCGCCGGATGTGCCTTGCCCTTACGTATCAGGTCGCAGAGTTCCATAAGTGCCGTAGGTGCATTGCCGAATACAAAGAAAGCATCGGGATGCTCCTCCACAGCCAGACGGATGCCTGCCTGGGTACGGGTGATGCCTTTCTCTGCAGCCATCGTCGCCGTGCGCGGGTCGCCGAGGTAACATTTCACCTCTATGCCCAGCCGCTGCAAAGCTCCTTTGCGGATACCGCTGGCTGCCATCGTGACGTCTGTGACAATGGTCTTGATTTCGCCTTTCTCGATGGCTTGATACAAGGAAGCCACGGCACCTTCGTCCGTATGCAGCAGATGCTCCATTTCAAAATCGGCGGTGGTATGTATGGCATGGAGTAAAGCCCATTTATGGTCGAGGGGAATATGTTTGTTCTTCAGTTCCTTTTCGATGGTACGGAAACTGCGAATCATGATGTCTTGCCCGATGCCCGTGGCTTCGGTATTCGTGTCCCGGTAATAGCCGCGCGGAGTGATGAAGGCTCCGTTCCATTCGTAGGACTGTGAGTTGCCTATCAATACGACTGTAAACATATCCACCTCTTCGGGATTGAAATCTCCCAGCGTGGTGATGTGTACCGCTTGTTCCGGGCGTCCTGCCTGGCGTACATATCCTACGGGTGTTTCCGGTGAGCGTCCTTCCTGCAGAAAGAGTTCTTTCAAGCGGTAAAGCTGCCAGTAGCGTCCTTCACTTTTGGGGTTGTAGACTGCCGTCACGAAGTCGGCGGCAGCGGCTGCGGTGATACGTCTTTCGATACGTTCCCAGGGAGTCATCAGGTCTGAAAGGGAGATGACACAGAAGTCATGTCCTACGGGAGCTCCCAGCAGTGAGGCTGCCTTTTGGAAAGCGCTGATGCCCGGCAGCGAAACGATTTCCACGTCGCTGTTCCTTTCCCGCTTCATCTCGTAGACAAGCGGCGTCATACCATAAATGCCCGCATCCCCGGAACTGATGACGCAGACCGTCTTTCCCTGCTCCGCCAGCTCGAAAGCCTGCTCGGCACGGGCGCGCTCACGCTTCATGCCGGTATCTATGCATGCTGTTGAGGGGTGGAGATAAGGGATTACAAATTGGAAATAATACTTATATCCCACCACTACATCTGATTCTTGCAAAGCGGAAATTACGGCGGGAGTTATATCCGATTCATTGCCCGGTCCGATGCCGGCAACAATTATTTTGGGGTGTTTCATATCCATATGTTCTATTGGCATACAAAGATAGAACTTATATTTGATGAAACCGAAAAAACTCTGTGCTAATCCGCGTAATCTGTGGTGAAACTTTATTGTCTAAACCTGCAAGTGCCGGTATTCGCTCGGAGTATAGCCTACGTTCTTCTTGAACACGCGGTTGAAGTGCTGCGAATACTGGTATCCCAGCTCATAGGCAATCTGGCTGACCGTCTTCCCGCTTCCTATAATCATTTCTTTGGCCAGGTCGATGATTTTGTTCTGGATATATTCCTGCGCCGTCTTTCCGGTTTCCTTCTTCACCAAATCTCCGAAATAGTTGGAGGAGAGGAACACTTTGTCTGCGAAGTATTTCACGGAAGGCAGTCCTTCGGTCTGCGGTTTGTCGCTCTGGAAATAGTCGTCTATCAGTGCTTCAAATTTCATCAGGATGTCTTTGTTGGCTGCCGAGCGGGTGATGAACTGGCGTTCGTAGAAACGCATGCAGTAGTCCAGCAGCAGTTCGATGTTGCGCGCAATCAGCCCCTTGCTGTGCTTGTCGATGGGGCGTTGGATTTCCATCTTAATCTTCTTCAGACAGTCGAGGAAGATTTCTTTCTCGTCTTCGGACAAATGCAGTGCCTCGGTAGAGGAATAGGAAAAGAAGGAATACTGCTTTATTCCCTGTCCCAGCGAGGTGCCTTTTATCAAGTCGGGGTGGAACAGCAGGCCGGAGGCGCTGGGCTGCATACCTTCCAGCATGTTGACCTCGGTCACCTGGCCCGGGGCGAAGCTGGTTACCGTGCCTTCCTGGTAATCGTAAAACTGTTTTCCATAGCGTATATCTCCGCATTTGGTATTTTTGAGGAAAAGGGCGTATACGCCATAGTTCAACGTGAAATGTCTGGGGTATCCGGTGGCTTCGGACAAGTCGACTACGCTGACCAGCGGGTGCAGGGTTTCGAGACCGAACATCTTGTTGTATTGGTCTACTGCATTGAGCTTGATTACTTCTTCCATAAACGTTCCTGTTAGTTTTGTACAAATGTAGAGAATAATCCGGAAAGTACCATATCGCAGGAGGAGGAATCCGTAATATGGTTACAAATGTCCGTAATCTGTGTACATTGAAAAGAGCTACACCCTTTGTCCGGAATGGTGTAGCCATCCGGAGCAAAGGGTGTAGCCTTGGTATGTAAAAGGTGTAGCCCTTTTACGCTTGCTGGTTATCAATCTTTTAGCATGGCTTTGATGTGTTCCATATAGAGCTGGCGGATGGCTTTGTTTTCGCCCAGTCCCTGCATACGTACATTCACTTGATAGCCTTGCTTTTCAAGTTCCGTCTTCCACACGCCGGCAATGTCTTCCTTGGTATGGTTGCCGCATACCAGTAGCAACGGAACCAATGTCACGCTCTTGGGGCGTGTCTCTTTCAGTTGCAGCAGGGTTGCGTCCAGGGTAGGATATCCTTCAATGGTGCTGACGTGGAAGTTCTTCAGTCCATGGGCTTTCATCATGAAGTCGAGCATGGCGTAAGTAGCCGTGCTGGGTAGCTGGTTGCCGTGCCCCACATAGACAATGTCTTCTTTCTTTTCCGGCTGTTCGGCGGTCAGTATACCGATTACCTTCTCGCAATCTTCGACGGAGTAGAGCAGGGGATTTCCCACTCTTATCTCCTTGAAGAAGGGACGGAGCTTGTCTGCATCCCTGCGGACGGAGGTCATCTCACTGCCTTCTATCAAGGTGGTGCTCTGGACGTAGATGGTCCGGTAGCCTTCGGCGCGAAGTTTCAGCAGTGCATCCGTAGGGCTGTCTTTGTACACACCCTCCTTGGCAAGTCTTTTTCGTACAATCGGCGAGATGTATGCTTCGCGCACTGTAAACTGCGGAAAGGCTTCTTGTGCCTCACGGGTCACGACGTCGAGCGTCAAGGCACGTGTCTGAGGGTCCGAACTGCCATAATGGGTGATGAGCAGAGCAGCCTTCTCCTCTTGTTGTGCGGAGGAGAAGAGGCTGATGCCGAGTAAATAGAGAGTGATGAAAAAATGTTTCATAATTGTTGTTGTTTCTAAATGCGTTATGGAGAGATTATTTTAGTCTGAGTGCCAGGCTGATTACTACCGAACGTCCCGGAGAATACAAGGCGAAGTTCTTGTTCAGCGGGCGGTTGTCTTTCTTGTTGAAGATATTGTCTATGCCGATGCCCGGTTCGATGACAAAGTTGCGGAAGCCGTCGAAGGTATGGCGGGTATTGAGGTTCCAGATGCCGTAGCCCGGAGCATTGCCGTCCGCGTCGCCTGGATAGTAGACTTTGCTTTGCAGACGACCGTTCAGGTTGAGGTTCAAGGTATAGTCGCTCCAGCTGTGTGTATAGTTTCCGGTGATGGTGGCTGTATGGCGTATGCTGCGTTCGATGTTTTGCCATTCGCCTCCTTCGTTCAGACCGCGTCCATAGGCGTAGGTATAGTTTCCGGTCAGGGTGAAGCCCGGGAATAGATTGCCGTTCAAGTTCACTTCAAAGCCTTTGACGGTAGCTTTCTCGAAATTGAAGTAGTTCTTGACACTTAGGTTTTTCGTGGATGAAAGGTCACCGATTTCGGGGAACTCTTCACGCAACTGGTTCTGCTCTGCTTCCGGTAGGTCATCGAATTTAGTGGATTTGGAAGTTACCATGTTCTTTACATAGTTCAGGTAACCGGTGACGGAAGCACTGAAACGGTTGGTGCGGTATTCCATGTTGATGGAGTAATAGTTGCTGCGTTCGGGGTCGAGGTTCTCGTCACCCAATGAGATGGTGGCTCGTGTACCCATTGTCTTCTTGAACATGTGGTAGTAGAGCTCGTCGATGCCCGGAGCACGGAATCCGGCAGCATAGGTGGCACGTACATTGAAGTTGCCTATGTTGTACATGGCTGCCACTTTGGGGGTGAAGCGTCCGCCCGTCTGTTCGTGATGGTCGTAGCGTACACCCACAACACCGGTCAGATGGTTCCATAGCTTCACTTCATGCTGGCCGTAGGCTGATGTCGTATAGACACTTTTGTCCAAATCGGAGTCGGGACGGCGAAGCACTTCACGGCGATAGTCCACACCGAACACCGTAGTGCTGTTGGTTGTAAAACCGAAGATGCCTTTCAACTCGGCATCATGGAATTTCTGAAGCTTGGTAAGCGCATACTGTCCGGGCAGGTATCCGCTGTTTTCTATCAGGTATTTGTAGCGTGATGCGTAATTGTTTCCTGAATAGTCGAACTGGATAACGTTGCGTTTACTCAGTTTGTATTTGACGCCTGCCCCCCAGTTGTAACCTTCGTAGGCAGTGTTGTACTTGCTTCCGCCGGTGATATCTTCGCGTTCTACCGGACGTTCGAGTCCGCGGTTGTAGTATCCACCGTTGGCATAGAAGGAAAGCTGTTCCGTAGCATCATAGGTAAACTTCTGCGAAAAGTTATTCGAGCTGTAGCCCAGGGAGAGCGGGGCAATCGTTTCGATGATGTCTTCTCCGTCTTCTGTCAGACGGCTGTTTTGCCAACCGTCGGAGTGGTCGTATTTATAGG
>ERZ1026916.955-NODE-955-length-16706-cov-5.971894_pt1 | contig 16706 bp, 16 predicted proteins | sample MGYA00519465_ERZ1026916 | MGnify/ENA primary metagenome ERZ1026916 (study PRJEB26926, sample SAMN06164880) | human gut metagenome | biome: ENVO:00009003; feature: ENVO:2100002; material: ENVO:00002003 | host: Homo sapiens | place: USA | collected 2012 ... | reverse complement strand
CTCTCAACACCGACCTCGTCTGCGACGCTATCAACACCGCAATGCGCGAGCTGTTCCTCCAGATCGTTTACGGCCGCTCTCAGTCCGCTTTCTCCGAGGACGGCCTTGCTGTCGGCGCCTCTCTGGAAGACCTCGGCAAGGGTCTGCGCTCCCAGGTCGGCACCATGTTCGCGACCAAGGAAAAGGGTCCGCGCTACATGGAACTCACCGAAGGCTATGTCACCCGCATCGCTCTGAACAAGGACGATGAGATTATCGGCTACGAGTTCGTTTCCCTCGGCAAGATGACCGACTTCATCAAGGCCGGCATGGAGCCGAACGAGGCGTACAAGAAGTCTATGGGTACATACGGCAGATTCAATGAGGCCGTTAAGTACATCGACCCGCGCAAGGAATAAGGAGGGCACGAGAAATGGCTACATTTGAAGGTTATGAGAGACGTGAGGCGAAAATCCTCTCCGTCCTGAAAGAATACGGCATCAATTCCATTGATGAGTGCAAGACCATCTGCGAAGAGAAGGGCATCGACCCGTACACCATCGTACAGGAAACACAGCCGATCTGCTTTGAGAACGCAAAGTGGGCTTACACCGTAGGCTGCGCGATTGCTATCAAGATGGGCTGCACGAAGGCTGCTGACGCTGCTGCCGCTATCGGCATCGGCCTGCAGGCTTTCTGCATCGACGGCTCCGTCGCCGAGGACCGCAAGGTCGGTCTGGGCCACGGCAATCTGGGCGCCATGCTGCTGCGGGACGAGACCAAGTGCTTCGCTTTCCTTGCCGGTCATGAGTCTTTCGCCGCTGCCGAAGGCGCCATCGGCATTGCCCGCTCCGCCAACAAGGCTCGTAAGGAGCCTCTGCGGGTCATCCTGAACGGTCTGGGCAAGGACGCCGCCCAGATCATCTCCCGGATCAATGGCTTTACCTATGTGCAGACCAAGTTTGACTACTACACCGGCGAGCTGAAGATCGTCAAGGAGTACAAGTACTCCGACGGCGAGCGCGCGGCTGTCCGCTGCTTCGGCGCTGACGACGTCCGCGAGGGCGTGGCCATCATGCACCACGAGGGCGTGGACGTTTCCATCACCGGCAACTCCACCAACCCCACCCGTTTCCAGCATCCCGTTGCCGGCACCTACAAGAAAGAGTGCATCGAGCAGGGCAAGAAGTACTTCTCCGTGGCCTCCGGCGGCGGCACGGGTCGTACCCTGCATCCCGACAACATGGCAGCCGGCCCCGCTTCCTACGGCATGACCGACACCATGGGTCGTATGCACTCCGACGCCCAGTTCGCCGGTTCCTCCTCCGTGCCTGCCCACGTGGAAATGATGGGCTTCCTGGGCATGGGCAACAACCCCATGGTCGGCGCTACCGTTTCCGTGGCCGTTGCTGTTGAGGAAGCGCTGAAGAAGTAAAGGAACGCTTTCCTTTCCCAAGTAACAAACAAAGAAGCACATCCTGCCTGAGAAATTGGGCTGGATGTGCTTCTTATTTTTATTCCAGCGGTGCATTTCGCCTTCTATACTCTGGAAAGAACCGTTCTATTTATAAATAAGAATAAATTATTTTTCTTCTAGGCGTTGACAAATATGAGTCAACGTGCTATTATGCTCTCGAGGTGATTGACATGGCAAAGCTTATCTCCGAATGTCCCGTCTGCGGTAATGATTTGAATATCACAAAGCTTCAATGCCCCTGCTGTGGGATGGAACTTTCAAACTCTTTTGAAATCAGCCCCTTTGATAAACTGGACAATGACCAGTACCTGTTTCTTACCACATTTCTGAAACACCGCGGAAACCTGAAACTGCTGCAGGAAGAACTGAACATCTCCTATCCCTACGCGAAGAAGAAACTGACGGAGCTGCTCAGTGCGCTGAATCTCACACAGGAAAACGACGAAACATTTATAAAGGAGGACGTTAATATGCAAATCCAGTTTGATGGTAAGGAAAGCAATCGCGCCGGAGATATTGTCAGGAGGAAGCTCATGGAAAACGGCGGACGTGCCATCGTGACATCCATCAGCGGCAATCGGTACGGCATAAAAGCGGACACGGACGGTCAGCACATTCTGTGCAATGAACTGCCCCCAATCTATACCTATGATGTCTTTGACGTGATCGTCGATTTGTTAAAGACTCAGCCGAATTACAGAGCCGATAAGGGAAGCGCCCGAGGCCACAGGCTTGGCGAGGCCGGGTGCGAAGAAAACACCGTCGCAGGCGCTATTCTGAAAAAATACTTTGGCAAAAGTGCAGGCGAGTCCGGCGTTGACCCGGTGTTTGTGTTGGCCGCCGTTCTGGAATGGGCGGGGATCGCGCATAATCGCCGGGGCTATCTGGAACTTACCGTAGCATATTCGGAGGAATTATAAACTTGCTGGTGTTTCTGTTGTCTTTTGTCATATCATTCCTGTGGTTCTTTCTGTTCAAGCACAACAAATATTAAGCGCCGCGCCATCCCCAATTAAAAGACCGCAGGTTCAAGCCATCGCCTGAACCTGCGGTCATTTCATTCTTCCTCAATCCTCGTCCCAGTTGTGCCAGACGTTCTGGACATCGTCGTCGTCGTCCATGATGTCCAGCAGCTTCTCCATCAGGGAGATCTGCTCCGGGTCGGTGAGCTTCTGGTAGTTCTGGGGTACCATTTCGATCTGGGCGGATACGAAGCTGTAGCCCTTCTGCGTCATGGCGTCGGCCACGGCGTTGAAATCGTCAGGGTCGGTGTACACGGTGAACACGTCGTCCTCGGCCTCGAAATCATCCGCGCCGCAGTCCATGGCGTCCATCATAACCTGGTCTTCCTCGTAGTCGCCGTCCTCGTTGTCGATCACCAGCACGCCCTTCTTGTCGAAGGACCAGCTGACGCAGCCCGTCGCGCCCAGATTGCCGCCGAATTTGTCGAAGTGGTGGCGCATGGAACCGGCGGTGCGGTTGCGGTTGTCGGTCATGGTCTCCACGATCACCGCCACGCCGCCGGGGCCGTAGCCCTCGTAGGTAATGGTCTCGTAGTTGTCGCCGCCCGCGCCCGCCGCCTTCTCCAGGCAGCGCTTGATGTTGTCGTTGGGCATGTTGGCGGCCTTGGCCTTGGTGATGACGGTGGCCAGACGGGAGTTATAGGCGGGGTCTGCACTGCCGCCCTCCTTCACCGCGACGATCAGCTCTTTGGCGATCTTGGTGAAGGCTGCCGCGCGCTTGGCGTCCTGCGCGCCCTTGGTTTTCTGGATGTTGTGCCATTTGGAATGTCCGGACATAGGTATATCTTCCCTTCAGCGAGTATATTCAAAAATCTTATCTATTTTATCAGAATCCGTGACAAAAATCAACACTTTCTCAATAGAATTTCATGCAGTCCCGGTGGGTTTCGGAAATTTTCACCTGAATGCCCGGGAACGCGGCGGCGATTTTCTCCGCCAGCACGGCCACAACGGGGTTCTCCGTGGCAAAATGCCCCGCGTCGATCAGATTCATCCCCAGCGCCTGCGCGTCCCAGAACTCATTGTACTTGATGTCCGCGGTGACGAAGGTGTCGCACCCGGCCTCGAAGGCGCTCATCAGCTCGTCGGAGCAATGCCCGCCGCCCACCGCCACCATGCGAACCGGCTTGCCGCCGTCCACGTAGCGCAGTCCCTCGGCGTTCAGGCTGCTCTTAACGATTTCCAGAAATTGGGAAAGGGGCTGCTCCTCTACCCTGCCCCGGCGCAGAAGGCCCCACTGCCGTCCCTGATCGTCCCGGAAAAAAGGCGGGATGGTCTCCACGTCGTTCAGTCCCAGCGTAGCCGCCAGCACGTCGTTGACGCCCCCCCGGGCACAGTCCAGATTGGTGTGGGCATTGACGGCGCTGATGCCGTGGCGGCAAAGGGTCATGATGCTCCGGCCGACGGTCGTTTCCTCCGTCACGGATTTAAGCGGGTCGAAAATGATCGGGTGGTGGGTGACGATCAGCTCCGCGCCCCACTCCGCCGCCTCCCGGCACACCCCCTCAAAGGGGTCGAGCGCCACGAGAACCTTGGTAACGGGGGTCTCCCGGCTGCCACAGAGCAGCCCCACATTGTCCCAGTCCATTTTCATGTAGGTTGGGGCAAGGGTTTCTACGTACTTGAGAATGTCAGCTACGGTCGTCATCGGTCAGTTCCTCCAAAATCGCTTTGTAGTGCCTGTATTTTTCCTCGTCCCCGCCGGACAGGCCCTCAACGGTCTTGCGAAGGCCGGAAAGCACACTCTCCCGGAAAGCCGGAAGCAGTTCGCTGCCGCTGCGGCGCAGTGCCGGGGTGATGTAATACTCGCCGTCGGTCAGCGTCTCCCCGGGGGCGTAGACCACTTCCATGACGGGGTAGATGAATTTTCCGTCCTTCGCCAGCGTCTCCCGGCGGATGGCGTAGCCCTGACGGTACAGATACCGGCGCAGCTCCGGCCGCTTGCTCTGGCATTGGAGAATCAGGCGGTAGCGTTCGCTTTTCAGCCAGGGCGCAGCGTCCAGAATGGACATCATGGTGTCCGCCCCCATCCCCGCGCAGACCATGCAGTCAAATTCCCGGGGAACATCTCGGATGCCGTCGGACAGGTAGAAGGCCATGCGCTCCTCCACGCCGTATTTTTCCGCGTTACGGACGGCGCTTTGCAGGGGCATTTCCCGGACGTCGGAGGCAATGACCGCGCTGGCGATGCCGTTTTTCAGAAGGTAAATGCCGAGATATCCGTGGTCACAGCCCACGTCCGCCACCCGGTCGCCGGGCTTGACATAGCCGCAGCAGGCCAGCAGGCGGTTGGAAAGGGGAATTTTCACGGGCGTCCCTCCTTCTATACGAAAAAAGCCATCCCGGCAATTGTCCGGGATGGCGCTGCCGGTATTTTATCCGTTCTGCTTCGCGGCTTCGTTGGCCTCGTAGGCTTCCAGGAAATTGTTCAGCTGGGCGAGGAACGGCTCGCAGTCCACACCATGGACCATGCAGGCTTCCTCAACGGTCTCACCCCGGGAAGAGGGACAGCCCAGGCAGTGCATACCGATGGCGAAGAACAGGGGTGCGGACTGGGGCGCGACGTCCAGAATGTCCCCGATGATGGTATCCTTTTCAATTTTTACAGCCATTATAATGACCTCCTTGTTTTTATCTGCGATTATTATAACCGCACACGCCGAAAAAAACAAGAGGGAAGTCGTAAAAGATACGCAGCCGCCCCGCAGATTTTTCGTGGAAGGGTGGTCGATGATCAGAGCATCCGTCCTCGCCCATCCAGACAACACCCGCAAAATCCGCTTCTTTCCCCATAGAATTGGCCGGGCAACGCTGCATCCCCTTTGCCACGCCGTTTTCCTGTTCAGCCCCGACGTGCCATGTGGTAAAACGCACCTTCTCCAATGGATGTTGTCTGTTGAATCGGCTCGCCGACAATGCGGAATCCCGCCTTTTCATAGCACCGGATCGCCCGCTGATTCCATGTTCTGACTTCCAGATACATGGGTTTTCCGGGAAACAGCGTCTGCGAAATTTCCCACGCTGTCCGGGTCATCTGCTGCCCGTAGCCCTTGCCGCAGCAATCGGGATTCGCCCCGATTCCGAAGAACACCTCCGGGTCTTCCCCGTTCAGATTGATAAAGCCGACCAGATCTTTCCCGTCATAAAAGGAATACAAATGGTTCTCCGGATTCGCAAACCCAAACCCCCGCTTTTTCTGTTCCTCATAGGAAAGGCTGTTGTAAATCGCGTATTCCCCGGGATATTTCCACCGGGCGATGCAGTATTTTTCTTCTTCGGTCATTTTGTGATACTCAAGCATGTTCTTCCTCCTGAAAATGGTTTGATGCTCGGTTTACCCGCTACATTATAGCAAGGAAACGGGAAAAGTCAACCTGCCCGTATCGACCGTGTCCTTCCGATTTCATCAAAACAGTTCGCCCTCCAGCCTGAGAAGTCTTAGGCCGGAGGGCGTCGGTTCTGTTTTGCTTATTTCGTCTCGTCGGTGCCGTAGTAGGCGTTGAGGTACATCTGCTTGATCTCGCTCATGAGGGGATACCGGGGGTTCGCGCCGGTGCACTGGTCGTCGAAGGCCTGCTCCACCATGCTGTCCAGCCGGGTCAGGAAGTCGGTCTCGTCAATGCCGTAGTCCCGGATGGTCTTCTTGATACCAATCTTGACCTTCAGCTCGTCGATGGCCGCGATCAGTTTTTCCAGCTTTTCCTCATCCGTGGTACCGCCCAGCTTCAGATAGTCAGCGACCTCGGCGTACCGCGCCAGCGTGTGAGGATGGTCGTACTGGGAGAAGGTGCCCATCTTCGCGGGAACCTCGGCGGCGTTGAACCGCAGAACCTCGTCAATCATCAGGGCATTAGCAACGCCGTGGGGCAGATGGTGGAACGCGCCCAGCTTGTGCGCCATGGAGTGGCACACGCCCAGGAAGGCGTTGGCGAAGGCCATACCGGCCATGCAGGCGGCGTTTGCCATGTTCTCGCGGGCTTTGGGGTCCTTCGCGCCGTTTTCATAGGCGGAAGGCAGGTTCTCAAAAATCAGCTTCAGGCTCCGCAGCGCCAGACCGTCGGTGTAGTCCGTGGCCATCATGGAGGCGTAGGCTTCCAGGGCGTGGGTCACGGCGTCGATGCCGGAGGCCGCAGTCAGACCCTTGGGGGCGTTCATCATCATGTCGGCGTCCACGATGGACATTTTCGGCAGCAGCTCGTAGTCCGCCAGCGGGTACTTGACGCCGGTGGTTTCATCGGTGATGACAGCGAAGGGGGTCACCTCGGAGCCGGTGCCGGCGGTGGTGGGGATGGCGACGAAATACGCCTTTTCGCCCATCTTGGGGAAGGTGAAGACACGCTTGCGGATATCCACAAAGCGCATGGCCATGTCCTGAAAATCCGCCTCGGGATGCTCGTACAGCACCCACATGATCTTGCCCGCGTCCATGGCGGAGCCGCCGCCAATGGCGAGGATCAGGTCGGGCTTGAAGGCCGCCATCTGCGCCGCGCCCTCTCTGGCACAGGCGAGGGTGGGATCGGGAGCCACGTTGTAGAAGGTGGTGTGGGTGATCCCCATAGCGTCCAGCTTCTCCTCCACCGGCTTCGTGTAGCCGTTCTGGTACAGGAACGCGTCGGTGACGATGAATGCCTTCTTGTAATTTTTCAGCTCGGCCAAAGCTACCGGCAGGCAGCCCTTCTTGAAATAAACCTTTTCAGGCGCACGGAACCAGAGCATGTTCTCCCTCCTAATTGCCACAGTCTTGATGTTCAGCAGGTGCTTGATGCCCACGTTCTCGGAAACGGAGTTGCCGCCCCAGGAGCCGCAGCCCAGCGTCAGGGAGGGAGCCAGCTTGAAGTTGTACAGGTCGCCGATGCCGCCGTGGGAGGACGGAGTATTCACCAGAATGCGGCAGGCTTTCATTTTCTCCGCAAAGGCGTCCAGCTTCTCCTTCCCGCTCACCGTGTCCAGATAGACGGAAGCGGTGTGGCCGTAGCCGCCATCCTTGACAAGGGTGTCCGCCTTGTTCATGGCGTCGGTGAAGTCGGACGCCCGGTACATGGCAAGCACGGGGGACAGCTTCTCGTGGGCAAAGGCTTCGGAGAGATCGGTGGAGGTCACTTCGCCGATGAGGATTTTGGCGGTCTCGGGGACATCGACGCCTGCCAGCGCCGCGATGGTATGGGCGGACTGACCCACGATCTTGGCGTTCAATGCGCCGTTAATCAGGATGGTTGCGCGAATCTTGTCGATTTCCTCCCCGTTCAGGACGTAGCAGCCGCGCTTGATGAACTCCGCCTTGACCCGGTCGTAGATGCTGTCCAGCACCACCACGCTCTGCTCGGAAGCGCAAATCATGCCGTTGTCAAAGGTCTTGGAATGGATGACGGAGGAAACCGCCAGCAGAATGTCGGCGCTGTCGTCAATAACGGCGGGGGTGTTGCCGGGGCCGACGCCCAGAGCGGGTTTGCCGGAGGAGTAGGCAGCCTTCACCATGCCGGGGCCGCCGGTGGCGAGGATCAGGTCGGCCTCCCGCATCACCTGATTGGTCAGCTCCAGAGAGGGCTTGTCTATCCACGCGATGATGCCTTCCGGCGCACCGGCGGCGACCGCCGCTTCCAGCACCACCCGGGCGGCGGCGATGGTGCAGCCCTTCGCCCGGGGGTGGGGGCTGATGATGATGCCGTTACGGGTTTTCAGGGAGATCAGGGTCTTGAAAATGGCGGTAGAAGTGGGGTTCGTGGTGGGAATGACCGCCGCGATGACGCCGATAGGCTCGGCAATGCGCTGAATGCCGTAGGCCGTGTCTTCCTCAATGACACCGCAGGTCTTGGAATCCTTGTAGGCGTTGTAAATATATTCAGCGGCATAGTGGTTCTTGATGACCTTATCCTCCACTACGCCCATACCGGTTTCGGCTACGGCCTGCTTGGCCAGAGGAATGCGCATCCGGTTGGCTGCGGTAGCGGCAGCCAGAAAAATTTTATCCACCTGCTCCTGCGTATAAGTGGCAAATTTCTCCTGTGCCGCGCGGCACTTTGCCAATGCTTCGGTCAGTTCCTGAGCGGTGGTTACAGGTGCATATGTTTTATCCATGAAAATCGACCTTTCCGAACATTAATTATCAGTACTTTGTTACCGATATATTACTATCGATATAATAGCACATATCTCTGAAAAGTCAATCCCCATTATGAAATTTATTCGTAGGCAGAAATAGCCGGGCTTTCGGAGCGTAACGCTCTGAAAGCCCGGCTGTGCCGTTTATTCATTACGTGCCAAGATAGGCCGCCTTCACCGCTTCATTTGCCAGCAGCTCCTCGCCGCTGCCGTGGAGGGTGATCCGGCCGGTCTCCATGACGTAGCCGAGATTGGCGGTTTTCAGCGCCATGTTGGCGTTCTGCTCGATGAGCAGCACCGTCACGCCCTGCTTGTTGATCTCCTTGATGATCTCGAAAATGCCCTTGACGATGATGGGCGCAAGTCCCAGAGACGGCTCGTCCATCATGATGACCTTGGGGCGGCTCATCAGCGCACGACCGACCGCCAGCATCTGCTGCTCGCCGCCGGACAGCGTGCCGCCCGCCTGCCATGAACGCTCTTTCAGCCGAGGAAACAGGTCAAACACCCAGTTCAAGTCCTCGGTCAGGTCGTCCTTGCGCAGGTACGCGCCGATTTTCAGGTTTTCCAGCACCGTCATGTCCGGGAAAATACGCCGTCCCTCGGGTACCAGCGTGATGCCCTTGGACACGATCAGGCTGGAATCCATGCCGGTGATGTCCTCGTCCAGAAAGGAGATTTTTCCCGCGGAGGGCTTCACCAGCCCCGCGATGGCGCGGAGGGTGGAGCTTTTGCCAGCGCCGTTGGCGCCGATCAGGGTCACGATCTCCCCTTCCGGCACGTCCAGACTGATGCCCCTCACCGCTTCGATTCCGCCGTAATGCACCTGCAAGTCCCGAATTTCCAGAATGTTACGCATCCTCCGTCACCCCCAAATACGCCTCGATCACGCGCTTGTTCTGCTGCACTTCCTTCGGCACGCCCCGGGCGATCTCACTGCCGAAGTCAATGACATAAATGTAATCCGAAATTTTCATGACCAGATCCATGTGATGCTCAATGAGGAAGACCGTCAGATGGTGTCTGTCCCGAATCTCTTTGATGTACTCCGCCAGTTCCTGCGTCTCCTGCGGGTTCATGCCCGCCGCCGGTTCGTCCAGCAGCAGCAGCTTGGGGTCCGTCGCCAGGGCGCGGGCGATTTCCAGACGGCGCTGCAGGCCGTAGGGCAGGCTGGTAGCGATCTCGTCCTTGTACTGCTCCAGTCCCTGCTCTTTCAGCAGCTCCATGGTTTCTTCCCGCATTCTCGCTTCTTCCTTGGCGTTCGCCCGGAAAATGGCGGAAAACACGTTCTGCTTCGCCCGCATATGCTTGGCTACCAGCACGTTTTCAAACACAGTCATGCTCTTCCACAGGCGGATGTTCTGGAAGGTACGGGCGATGCCCAAGGACACCACATGATCCGGGGTGGGGTCAATGTTGCGCTCGTTCGCATACTTTTCCCCGTTGGTTCCCAGATAGTTCTTTTTCATTTTGCCGGTGGGGTGGTTGCGGATCATGGTCTTGCCCATGAATTCCACCCGTCCGTTGGTCGGCTGATACACACCGGTGATGCAGTTAAAGGCCGTGGTCTTGCCCGCGCCGTTGGGGCCGATCAGTGCGACGATCTGACCCTCCGGCACGTCCAGAGACAGGTCATTCACAGCAACTACGCCGCCAAACTGCATGGTGACGTTTTCCATACGAAGAACGTTTGTTTCGCTCATGCCGCTTCAGTCCTCCTTTTCCGCCGCGGGGGCAGCCTTTTCCCGCTTTTTCAGCAGTCCGCCGATGCCCTTCCAGCTCAGCTCCTTCTCTCCCATGATGCCCTTGGAGAAGAACAGAACAATAATCATGATGACCACGGAGAATACGACCATCCGGAAACCGCTGCGCAGCAGGGGCACCTTGAACGAGCCGATATAGGTCTCCCGATCCAGAAACCGCAGCCACCACTCAGAGCAGGCCACGTACAGGAACGTGCCGATGACGGAGCCGGAAACGGAGCCGATGCCGCCGATGACCACGATCAGCAGAATCTCATAGGTCATGGTGGAGGTGAACACCTTCGCCTGGGCGTTGGCAACATACATGGCGAACAGCGCGCCGCCCACGCCGGAGAAGAAGCTGGAAATCACAAAGGAGAGCATCTTGTGCTTGAACAGGCTGATGCCCATGGCCTCCGCCGCCACCTCGTCGTCCCGGATGGCCTTAAAGGCGCGGCCGTAGGAGGAGTTGATCAGCAGAACGATCAGGGCAATGCTGACGATCGCCACAAGGAAGGGAACGAATGTACTCAGCCGCAGCACCACCTGCCCCGCGCCGTTTTTGATATTGAAATCGGAGAAGGTGGGGAACCCTTTGATCATATTCGCGCCGTTGGTAACGGGTCCAAGGGTCTGCCACTGGAAAATGGCCCGCAGGATTTCGGCGAAGCCCAGTGTGGCAATGGCGAGATAGTCGCTTTTCAGCCGCAGAACCGGCAGACCGATGAGCGCCGCGAACAGTGCGGCAACCAGTCCCGCGAGAATCAGTCCCACGAGAACGGCCAGAACCAGCGCCAGCCCGCCGCCGAACCCAGCGCTGCCCAGAAAGCTCTGGAACATATCCACCAGAGAAAACTTCACGGCCGAGCCGCCGTAGAGGTAGTAGACCTGATCCTTGGCAGCCATGGGAACGGTCAGGATGGCGTAGGTATACGCGCCCAACAGCATGAAGCCCGCCTGTCCCAGAGAGAACAGGCCGGTGAAGCCGTTGAGCAGGTTCATGGAAACGGCCACCAGAGAATACACCGCGCCCTTTTTCAGCACGGTAAACAGCTGGCTGGTGGGAAGGAAGACCGCAGGCAGTCCGGGAATGCGGTCGCTGATGTTTTCCAGCAGGATAATCAGCAAAAGCAGCACCGAAATGGAGATTAGCGCAGCGAAGCTGCCGTTTTTGTTTGTTTTCTGTTTCAGCATATCCGGCACCTCCTTAAACCTTATCCGTGGCCTTTTCGCCAAAGAGTCCGGTGGGCTTGCAGGTCAGGATGATGATGAGCAGCGCGAAGGTGAAAGCATCGGAGAACACGGAAACATTCCATGCCGAGGGCAGGCCCTTGATGATGGTCTCGCAGATGCCGATCAGGAACGCGCCGATCACCGCGCCGGGGATGGAGCCGATGCCGCCGAACACCGCCGCCACGAAGGCTTTCAGTCCCGGCATGGCGCCCGCCGTGGGCGTGATGGCTGGATAAGTGGTGAAGTACAGAATGGAACCCACCACTGCCAGAGCAGAACCGATGACAAAGGTCATGGAAATGACATTGTTGATCTTGATGCCCATCAGCCGCGCCGTCTCGAAGTCCTTGGAAACGGCACGCATGGCCATGCCGATTTTGGTGTGGTTGATCAGCTGGGTCAGCAGCACGATCAGCACCAGCACCAGAACAGGGGTGATGATGACCACCAGCTTCGTGGAGGTGCCGACAATGTCGATGGTTTTGTTCAGAATTCCGATGGTGGGATAAGTCATGGGCTGGCCGCCGGTGACGTAGGTCGCAGTGTTTTCCAGCAGATAGCTGACGCCGATGGCGGAGATCATGACGGACATTCTCGGGGCATTGCGCAGGGGCTTATAGGCCGCCCGCTCAATGAAAAAGCCCAGCGCCACCGTCAGGATGATGACAACGGGAATTGCCGCGTAGATCGGCAGCACGGCGGAAATATAGATACCCAGCAGACCGGCGACCATAAACACGTCGCCGTGGGCGAAGTTGATCAGGCGCAGAATGCCATAGACCATGGTGTAGCCAATGGCGATCAGCGCCAGCTGCCCGCCCAGGGAAATGCCGCTGAGCAGAATGGATACCATGTATTCCAGAGAAAACAGTTGTTCCACAGGGGTTCCTCCCTTTCTTTACGGAATCCCCGAAGAAGCCGTCAGCAGCCCCGCTCCGGACGGTTTTTTCAGAGATTCCCTGTCATAATAATACGACTGTTTGGCGGGGGGATTCGCCCCCCGCCAAACAATTCAATTGGAGATAATATCAGCTGCCGGAGCCGGTCTGGACGGTTTCCAGAACCCACGCGCCGCTGGCGGTGTCCGCCGCCTTGATGTAAGCGGTGTCGCGGATGGCGTCGCCCTGAGCGTCAAAGGCGATGGCGCCGGAAACGCCGGTGTAGGTGACGGAGGGCAGAGCAGCCATGATGGCAGCCTTGTCGCCGCTGTCGGCCTTCTTCATGGCCTCCAGAGCCACAAAGTAAGCGTCGTAGCCCATGGCGGTGACGGCGGAGATGGTGTCGTTGCCGCCGTTGGCAGCCAGCGCCTCGGAGCTGGCGTTGATGTACTCCTTAACGCCCGTATCAAACTCGGGAGCGCCGCCTTCCTGATAGAAGGTGGAGACGTACAGCTGCAGGTCGGTACCCTTGATGGCTTCCAGAACCATGTTGTCGTCCAGCGTGTCGGAGCCGAGGAACGGAGCCTCAATGCCCAGAGACGCGGCCTGGGTGATGATCTGCACGGCGTAGGCGATGGAGACAGGGGTGAAGATAACGTCCGCGCCCTCGCTCTTGGCCTTGTTCAGGTAGGAGCCGAAATCGGAGTTGCCAGTGGGGAAGGAGTCGGTGATGACCTTGCCGCCCGCAGCCTCAAAGACCTTGGTGAAGAAGGCGATCAGGCCCTGGTCATACTCGTTGCCGCTCTCGCCCAGGCAGTAGGCGGTCTTGGCGCTGAACTTGCTCACGGCGAAGTTGGCCAGAACGTCGGCCTGGAAGTTATCCAGGAAGCAGATACGGAAGTAGTAGCTATTGCCCGCGGTGACGTTGGGGTTGGTGCAGGTGATGCCGATGGCGGGGATGCCGGCCTCTTCAAACTTGGGGCCGCCGGCCATGGAAACGCCGGAACCGTAGGAGCCCAGAACCACGGACACGCCCGCGCTGACCAGAGAGGAAGCAGCGGAGGGAGCCTTGTCGGTGGAGGAGCCGTTGTCGCCGTAGACCAGCTCGACCTTGTAGGTCTCGCCGCCCAGAGTGACCGTGGGCTCCTGGCTGTTGGCATACTGCATACCCAGGATTTCCTTCTTGCCGCCGGACGCGGAGTCGCCGGAAGAAGGCTCAAATACGCCGATCTTGATGACCTTCTCGCCGGAAGCGGAGCCGCTGCCGGAAGAGGAACAGGCGCACAGGGACAGAGCCATGCACAGTACTAAGATAACAGCAATTACTCTTTTCATTTTCTTTACCTCCATTCAAAAGCAGCATCCATAGTCGGTGGACATCTGTTTTTGTGATATGGAAAATTATATATGAATTTCTGCAAAATTGCAATTGTAAATTACGATAGAAATTGGTGGCCGATCATTCATTTTTTGTTCAAATTTTACAAGCCTGTTTTCGGTTTATTGACAAGATGACCCGCGCCTGTTATAATACCTAACAATGTTAGCAAATTTCATTTTTCGCCCAGCCCCGAATGGTTTCCCCGTTTTGTCACTCCGGTGCCTTTCTTCCCGGTGTCCGCACCATCGCCCGTGAAAGGCTTCTGCGAATTATGAACGCCTCCCCGGAGGGCCGGCACCCGCTATGCAATGTCGCTCTCAGAAACTTGCAATACCCCGGCAATTTCACGCCGGAAACGCACTTAAGAAAAGGACGATGCCAATGAAAAATCAACACGAAGTGGAAAAACTGGCCTATGCGATGACCCGTCAGCGCTACTTGCTGAACCGGGACATCGTGCACGACCTGTTCACGGAGCTGTCGCTTTCCGACTACATTGCCCTCCACAGCATTGCGGAAGCTGCCGGTCAGGGTGGGTCAGCGGAGCAAACCTACCTGCGGGATTTGGCCGAGCGACTGGAAATGCCCATACCCAAGACTTCCAAAATGATCCGCAAGCTTCACGAGCGGGGGCTGGTATTCTGGTCCCACAGCGGCGACGGGCGCGACGGCACCTACGTCGTCATCACCGATTCCGGCGTCCGAGCCATGGAGCGGCAGGCAAACATCCTGAACGCCTACTACAGCCGGGTAATCGAGGCCTTCGGCTACGAAAATCTGAAGAGCCTTCTGGAGCAGATTTCCCGTCTGGAGGACGTTATGAACAAAGTATTTACGAAAGGAGCGGCCAGCCATGGACTTGACCCAGTTAAATGACTACACGACCCGCAGCGAGGCGGTGTGCCGCCGGAACGACACCATCTCCCCCCGGCTGTACGAGGAATACGGAGTCAAAAAGGGGCTTCGGGACGAAAACGGCAACGGCGTTCTCGCCGGACTGACGAACATTTCCAAGATCACGTCCTCCAAAATTGTGGACGGCAAAAAGATTCCCTGCGACGGCCAGCTCTGGTACCGGGGCTACCGGGTGGAAGACCTGATCGGCAGCCTTGGGGAAACGGAGCTTGGCTACGAAAAGATCGCCTATCTTCTGCTCATGGGACAGATGCCGGACAGCGCCGCCGCGGAAGAATTCCGGAGGCTGCTGGGCGAGTGCAGGACGCTCCCCACCAACTTCACCCGGGACGTCATCATGAAAGCCCCCGGCAAGGACATCATGAACTCCATGACCCGGGGCATTCTCACCCTGGCATCCTATGACGAGCGCGCCGTCGACACCAGCGTCAGCAATTCCCTCCGGCAGTGCATCCAGCTGATCGCCGAATTCCCGCTGCTGGCCGTTTATGGATACCACGCCTATAATTACTACGAAAATATGGACAGCATGGTCATTCACCGGCCTGACTCCGCCCTTTCCACGGCGGAAAATCTTCTCATGATGCTTCGCCCGAATAAAAAGTACACCGCCACGGAAGCAAAGGTGCTGGACACGGCGCTGATTCTCCACATGGAGCACGGCGGCGGCAACAATTCCACCTTCACCACCCGTGTCATCACCTCCTCCGGTTCCGACACCTATTCCACCATCGCGGCGGCTATGTCCTCCCTGAAAGGCCCCAAGCACGGCGGCGCCAACATCAAGGTCATGGAAATGATGGAGGACATCCGCCTGCACGTCCCCGACTGCTCGGACAAGGAGGCTCTGGAGGATTATCTTGCGAAGATCATCAATAAGGAAGCCTTCGACCGGAAGGGGCTTGTATACGGCATGGGTCACGCCGTCTATTCCCTGTCCGACCCCAGAGAGCGGATTTTCAAGGGCTATGTGGAAAAGCTCGCCGCCGAAAAGGGGCGCGGGGACGACCTGACGCTGTACCGCAACGTGGAGGAGCTTGCCCCTCAGCTGATCGCGAAGCACCGGCGGATCTACAAGGGCGTCAGCCCCAACGTGGACTTTTACAGCGGCTTTGTCTACGACATGCTGGGAATTCCTCAGGAGCTGTACACGGCCATGTTCGCCGTGGCGAGGATCGTGGGTTGGAGCGCCCACCGGATCGAGGAACTGATCTGCATGGATAAGATCATCCGCCCGGCGTACATGAGCGTCATGGAAGAACGGGAGTGATTTTGGCAGCATGGACTATTCGTTACTTGCCGGGCAGCTTCTCAGCGTGCAGGCGAATCTCCTGCAGGTCCCGGCCTATCAGCAGCTTTCCAAGATGGTGCGGGGAGAGCTGTTCGTTCTGAACTATCTCGCCACCCACGAGACAGCGATCCATCCCAAGGAACTCAGCAAAAAGATGGCCGTCAGCACCGCCCGTGTCACCTTTCTTCTGCATCACATGGAGGAAAAGGGACTGATCGCCCGCTCCTCCGATTTAAGCGACAACCGGCAGATTTTTGTCCGGCTGACGGAAAACGGGGTAAATGCGATACAGAAAGCCCGGGCGGAGGTCATCTCCCGGGTATCGTCCCTGCTGGAAGCACTCGGCCCGGAGGACGCCCGGGAATATATCCGCATTCAGGAAAAGATTCTGGACAATTTTCTGGGAAATTCTTAAAAACCACTTTATACACGCGGGTTCCGCGGGGAGCACACTTTCCCCCGCAGAACCCACTTCTTTTTTGGAACGATGCCCACATTTTCCTCTGTACATTTTGGGACTTCCGTGTTATACTAAGGCTGTAATAATCGAAATTATGTTTGTAATAATACTATTTCTAAATAAAATGATTTCATCATTTTATTTAAGCCGTTTCACGGCAGACCGCCTGGGGCAGTAAGAAATGTATTGACTTCGTTTTTTAGCGGCAGTGGCCGCTGGCCGCAATCCT
>ERZ1026916.950-NODE-950-length-16741-cov-6.669184_pt1 | contig 16741 bp, 10 predicted proteins | sample MGYA00519465_ERZ1026916 | MGnify/ENA primary metagenome ERZ1026916 (study PRJEB26926, sample SAMN06164880) | human gut metagenome | biome: ENVO:00009003; feature: ENVO:2100002; material: ENVO:00002003 | host: Homo sapiens | place: USA | collected 2012 ... | reverse complement strand
GCACGGAATGTCGGGTCTTCCTCTGCAAGTTTTGCAAGAGCCTCACCCATCTTACCCTGTCCAGCTTTTGTCTTAGGCTCGATAGCAAGCTCGATAACTGGCTCTGGGAATTCCATGGACTCTAAGATAACCGGATGCTGTTCATCACAGATGGTATCACCAGTAGTTGTAAACTTAAATCCAACGGCTGCTGCAATATCTCCAGAGTAAACTTTTTCAAGCTCTGCTCTCTTGTTTGCATGCATCTGAAGGATACGGCCTACACGTTCTTTTTTATCTTTTGTTGCATTCAGTACGTAAGATCCGGAGTTCATTACACCAGAATAAACACGGAAGAATGCAAGTTTTCCTACGAATGGGTCAGTCATAATCTTGAATGCAAGAGCGGAGAATGGTTCATCATCAGATGAATGTCTCTCTACTTCATTTCCTTCAAGGTCAACACCCTTAATAGCCGGGATGTCTGTTGGAGCTGGCATATATTCTACGATAGCATCCAATAATTTCTGAACGCCCTTGTTACGGTAAGCAGAACCACAACATACCGGAACTGCTGTACACTCGCAGGTACCTTTTCTGAGGGCAGCCTTCATATCATCAACAGATGGCTCTTCTCCCTCTAAATACTGCATCATAAGGTCATCATCTAACTCGCAGATTTTTTCAACCAGTTCGGTATGATATAATTCTGCGTCGTCTTTCATATCATCCGGGATGTCTGTTACAGAGATATCATCTCCCTTATCATCATTGTAGATGTAAGCTTTCATCTCAAATAAATCAATAATTCCCTTAAAATCATCTTCTTTACCGATTGGTAACTGAAGAACAATTGCATTTTTACCTAATCTTGTACGAATCTGATCAACAGCTCCGTAGAAGTTTGCACCCAAGATATCCATTTTGTTAATGAATGCCATTCTAGGTACGTTGTATGTGTCAGCCTGACGCCATACATTTTCTGACTGAGGCTCTACTCCACCTTTTGCACAGAACACGCCGACAGCGCCGTCCAGTACACGAAGTGAACGCTCAACCTCAACCGTAAAGTCTACGTGTCCAGGAGTATCAATGATATTGATACGATGCTCTAAAGCACCTTTCTTTGGCTTTGTAAACTCTTCCAAAGTCCAGTGACATGTCGTAGCGGCTGAAGTAATGGTAATACCTCTTTCCTGCTCCTGCTCCATCCAGTCCATGGTAGCAGTACCTTCATGAGTATCACCAATCTTATAGTTAACACCGGTATAATAAAGGATACGCTCTGTCAACGTTGTTTTACCAGCATCGATGTGCGCCATAATACCAATGTTTCTGGTTCTCTCTAACGGATATTCTCTTCCAGCCAAGGTTTTTTCCTCCTAATTTTCTTAACCGAAAAAATATGCTCTCGTTCTGATTAGAAACGATAGTGTGCGAAAGCTTTGTTTGCTTCTGCCATCTTGTGCATATCTTCTTTTTTCTTTACAGATGCACCAGTATTGTTTGCTGCATCCATGATCTCATTTGCCAGTCTTTCTTCCATTGTCTTCTCGCCTCTCTTGCGTGAAAACAGTGTAAGCCAACGAAGAGCCAGAGCCTGACGACGGTCCGGTCTAACTTCGATAGGTACCTGGTAAGTTGCTCCACCGATACGTCTAGCCTTTACCTCAAGTACTGGCATAACGTTGTTCATAGCTTCCTCGAATACTTCAAGAGCTGGTCTCTCAGTCTTCTCTGCAACTCTGTCAAATGCACCGTATACAATCTTCTGTGCAATACCTTTCTTACCATCTAACATAATGTTGTTGATAAGCTTGGTAACCACTTTGTTATTGTACATCGGATCTGCTAATACGTCTCTTTTCTGAGTATGTCCTTTACGTGGCACGTTACTTCCCTCCTTAATCATGTTTTGCATCACAGGTCATTGTGCCTGTCATGTAGTATTTGTTTCGATTAATTCAACGGTACTCACATGTGTCTCTCTAAAATGTGTTCGTGCGGAAATATATCGTATGTGACAATAATTCCAACACTTACCTTTAGCTCTGTTTGTGATACTATTGGTGTGCGCTAAGCTTATTTAGCGTCTTTTGGTCTCTTAGCGCCGTATTTGGAACGAGCCTGCTTTCTGTTAGCGACTCCTGCTGTATCAAGTGTACCACGGATGATGTGATATCTTGTACCTGGTAAGTCCTTAACACGACCACCACGGATAAGAACAACGCTATGTTCCTGTAAGTTGTGTCCCTCTCCTGGAATGTAGCTTGTTACTTCGATTCCGTTGGAAAGACGAACTCTGGCGATCTTTCTAAGAGCTGAGTTAGGTTTTTTAGGAGTTGCTGTCTTAACAGCGGTACATACACCTCTCTTCTGCGGAGAAGAAGTATTTGTAGGTCTCTTCTGCAGGGAGTTGTAACCCTTCTGAAGTGCAGGTGCAGTAGACTTCTTAACAGATGTCTGACGTCCTTTTCTTACTAACTGGTTAAATGTTGGCATTATTTTCACCTCCTGTGCTATTATTTGATAAATGTGCATTTGTATGCACACTAATTCAGTATATAAGCCGATTCGCCACTTGTCAAGCAAATTTTTCGTGCAAGCTACGAGAAACGCAAAGAAAGTTTCAGCCAGCGACTGGATACTTGTATCCTAGTCGCTGGCTGAGGCTTTCTGATGATGTGGCGACAGCCACGACTGAGATGGAGCGTCAGCGGAATCGAAGTTGCGGTTCTCGGTCTTATGCCTGAATCTTTCCGTTCATGTGGCGACAGCCATACTTCCATGCAGCGTCAGCGGAATCGAAGTTCTCTGGCTCGCCGGCTAAATCTTTTCTTCCAACCTCACCGGCTTCCTTACCTCTATCAGATTTCTATCTAAATCATAGAAGCGCACTACCTTTTCTTTATACCACATTTTTTACTCCCGCTGCTCCACTACTCTGAGGCTGTCCTTTTCCACCTTGCACATAAGAAACAATACTTTTACGCCTGCTGCCCGTGCCTCTTCCAGTGCTTCTTTAAACTCCGGGTGTGTCTCTTCATTTGCCCGGACTTCCGTTACGCCTTCCATCTGAATCACAAATGCCACAGCACATTCATAACCGGCTTTTTTTGCTCCAATCAATTCCCGTAAATGCTTTACCCCTCGCTCTGTTGGTGCATCGGGAAAATAACCGATTCCCTGCCGTTCTAAGGTACAGCCCTTTACTTCCATCAGATATTCCTGCATCCCTTTCTTCATATAGAAATCAATTCTGGAATTTCCATATTTATACTCCGGTTTCACTACATCATAATTCTGTGTTTCAAGCCATTCCTTTGCCACCTTATTCGGTGCCTGACTGTCAATATTTATTAAGCCAAAATTTTCTTTATAGACCGCAATCAGATCATAGGCTGTCTTTCGTGCCGGATTGTCTGCCACTTCCAGATAAACTTCCGCATCCGGAAGCAGCAGTTCCCGACACCGTCCGGTATTCTTTACATGTACTGTCTGAATCTCATCGTCAATCTTAACATGGGCTATAAAACGATTCGGGCGGTCTACAAAGCTTCCTTTTACTACTTTTTTATATTTCAATGTTCTGCCTCATTTCGTTTTTATAAGATATTCCATTTTTAGAAAGTCAGACGCATCTGGTTCCACACCACGTTTCCATAGGTAGATTCTGATACGCCTTCATTTTCAAAGCCAAATTTCGCATAGTAATGTATCAGCTTATCCTTGCAGGTCAGCACCAGCCCTTTTCTTCCCTGGGCTTTTGCATCTGCAATAGCTCTTTTTAATAGCTGCTCTGCCAGACCGCATCTTCGATATGCAGGAATGGTATTCACGCCGAAAATCATCTGCCAGTCACCCTGTTCCTCATGCAGTTCTGCTTTTACATACATTTCATCTGTAAGGTCTTTCTGATTACTCACCATGCCATCTACAAATGCCACCAGATGTCCCTCATCAAACATCAGCCAGAAATGGTCTTTATAATATTTTAAACGTTCTGAAAATTCTTCCCTTGTTGCTGCTTCTGCCGGTGGGAAACATTCTGTCTCCACTGCTGTAATTGCATCAATATCTTCCATCTGTGCGGTACGGATTGTCATTTTGAGTACTCCTTTTTAGATAATCTGTGTTTTTACATATTCTTCAAATCGCGGCAATGCCATATGCATTTTTCCATATTCTCTGGTATCCACAACACCTTTTCTTTTCAGGCGTTCCCGATATACTGCAAATTTTCCGGAGTCCATTTGCAGATTCTCCCGGATATTTTTTACTCTATCTTCTCCACTGACCGCCATTTCCAGCAATATTTTTTTGTCCAACTCAGATAATTCTGACCAGATTTTACTGTATACATATTCATCCAGATACTGATCATACTCCGGCAGAATTTCTTCTATAGAATGCGATTTTCTATTTTCCCAATACAGGTAACCCAACACCTGAAACGCAAACGGATAGCCTTTGGTAAGTGCTGTCATTTTCTCTGCCTGTGCTACTTCTATGGAAAATATGTCCATATAGTTCTTTCTGATTGCCGTATAATTTAATGGTTCCAGAATTAATTTCGGTGCACGATACAGAAATGTAAGTGCTTTGTTGTTCTGCAATTCATATATATTTTCATACAGACCTGTCATTAACAAATAAATCGGATAATCTTCTCTGATAAAAATCTGAAAAGAACTTGCAAATATTCTTATCTCTTCTTCATTCACCACTTCATCAATTGTGATCAGCAAACGCTTGCCCGCCTTTTTTATCTGCTCCAGCATATGCATAAGCACATCTTCGATATCTGTAATTGGTGGTGCTTCCTCAATGGATACTCCCAAACCAAATGCGGAAAAATCTAATTTTGCTTTCAAAAAACGCTCATGCATCTGAGGAATACTATATAGTTTTGCTGCCAGACTTTTCAGCAGGTCTCTCATTGGATTCAACTCAACTACAATCCAGTTTTCCCTCTTTTTCATTTCTGCTGCAATACTTGTCATCATAACAGTCTTACCCGAGCCTCGCACTCCAGTTATCATATATATCTGATTTGACGGTATTTCCGCATCAAAATTCTGGATTACTTCATTCGTCTGTGCAATACGCGATATATATTGTAATGGTTTTTTCCCAAAAGACAGTGTAAATGGATTATTCATTTTCCGCTCTCCTCTTTTATAAGTTTTTATAACTCTTTATAACTCTTTATTTCTTTTATAAGTTTTTATAATCTTTTATAACTTTTGTTTTATTATATAACTTTTTATAACTTTCCGCAACTGCAAACTTGGCTCCTCTTTTCTGCCAGACTTTTTCTCGCTACTCGCGCAAAAAAAGCACAGCAGCCTTGCCCTCCTCAGGCAAATCCTGTTGTGCTTTTCTATAATATTTCCGTAAATACTTTTATTCCTTTGCCGGCACCAGACGGATATTCACTCCGCTTACCTTTAAATCCACACCATCACTGAATTCCACATTTTTCACTTCAGAAGTATAAAGACCATTTCCGCCGTCCACGCCAAACATCTCATTCATTCCACCGTCAAGCAGATTGGATGAACTGACATTTCCGGTTCCGTCCACCGCTGTCACCGTATAGGTTCCTGCCGGGAAATCTGTTCCTGCGGTATAGTTTCCACTGCCTAATTCTACCGCCTGGGATTCATCATATTCTCTTCCGGTCATGCCACCAGTCACTTCTGTATAGCTGACCTGCACAACTACATCTCCGGAAATATGAAATACTACATTTTCTTTCATCTTAAGTCCGTTAAAGGATGATTCGTAAAGATCATTTCCATCATCCACGCCGAACATCTCATTGACTCCACCATTCAAAAGATTGGAACTGTTTATATTTCCATTTCCACTGACTGCGGTAAGGTTACATTTTCCAACCGGCAAATCAATGCCTGCGGTGTAATAACCTGCTCCAAGGGTATATTCTGTTTCTACAGCGGATAAATCTTCTTCCGGTTCTGCATCTTTTGCATCGGAGTCCTTTGTCTTTGCGTCTTTGTTATCCGTCTGCTCTGTGCCGGCAACAGAATTCTTTTTTGAATCCTTTTTGTCACTTCCACTGCCGCCTGCTGCAATTGCAAATACAACTACTACAATAATTACCCAGAACCACCATTTCTTATAAATCGGTTTCTTTACTTTTTCCATTTTCTTGCCTCCCGGTTTTTCATCATTCTTAAGTATGAAATTATCATATACGAGTCGGAAGGCTTTGTGGTATGCCGGCAGCATACATTTTCAGCCGTGTTCAAAATCGGAGGCATCTTTCATAGCCCGATAACTTTCGATATTTTCTATTTCAGCGGCAGACCAAGTAAGGTTATTTTTACATAGTTTTCCAGCTTCATGCCAAAATAAAAGATAGTAAGTGCCAGTATAATCCGGATTATAATCCGTACCGGCTTCTGCAGGGAGCGGATTCCCGGCACTTTGGTGTCCCACAAAAGGAAATTAAATCCAACCCCGCAGGATATCCACGCATAGATGAATACCGCAATCGCTTCCAGGCAAAAAGTCAATGGAGTCTTGCCATACAGCATCAGAAACTGTATGCTTCCCACAATCAGAAATAGATATACAAAAACTGCCACTATCTCTTTCCAGACAACTCCGGTCCGGAATCCCGGAAGAATCGTTTTCTTTTTTACAGCACCCGGATTTTCTAATTTTAATGCCTCCCGAAGTTCCCCGGCATTCTGATAGCGGTTCTTCGGGTCAATCTCTATACATCTTTTTATCACATTACAAAATGGTTTCCGGGCAGTCAGATGCACATTTGGCAGCGTCCCCTCCAGCATCACATTCATAAGAACGCCCAGTGCATAAATATCTGCGGTTGCATCTGTCTGAAGGAAGCCATACTGCTCCGGAGATGCAAATCCTACGGTTCCAAGAATTGTCGTGTCTGCATTCTGATTTCGCTTACGTCTCCTTGCAATATCAAAATCCAGTAATTTTACAACTCCATCCGTAGAAATGAGAACATTTTTCGGAGAAATATCACGGTGTACGATTCCCTGTGCATGAATCTGCTCCAATGCTTCCAGTAACTGTCGGATATAATATTTTACAAGCTCCGGCGGCATAACGCCCTGCCGGTGCAGCTTCTCATCCAGTGTCTCACCGCTGATATATTCTTCTGTTACCATGCCGATGTCCTGCTGCTCTTCACAGCTTATAATCCTGGCAAGATGTGGACTCTCTAATTGCTGCAGTTTCCGGTAAACCGGAATACTGTCTTTTTGTATTGCTTTTTGAACCAGAATCTTTCCTGTGGCAGCATCCTGTATCAACCGGGTCTGATAGGGCGGCTGGCCCCCCCAGTACGGTAAGCGGTATCTGCCTCTGCCGCCGAAAATCCTGATATAATTTTTCACTCATTTGTTATCACTTTTTCCTTTTCTACTTGAATTTTCATTCCCACAATTCTATGATAATCAATATCACTATAGCAGAAATGAGAGGATTCGCCAAATGAAAAAATCAACCCAGGAACTTTTAGATATTTTGAAAAACACACCTGCTTTCTCCAACTATGCAGAGCAGGAGGAAGCTGAGCTGATCGAGGTCTCACTTTCGGATTATCTGAACCGGTTGATTCAGGCAAAAAATCAAGACCTGCCTTCTCTCATCCGAAAAAGCGGTCTTGACCGTACTTACTGTTATCAGATTTTTGATGGGCGCAAACGTCCTTCCCGTGACAAAGTGCTCGCCCTCTGCTTTGCCATGGACCTATCCTTTACAGAAGTGCAGCAGCTTTTAAAAGCTACCGGCTATCCGATTCTCTATGCCCGTATGGAGCGGGACAGTGCGATTATTTTCTGCCTGCAAAGAAACTGTGCTCTTTCCGATGCCAATGAGCTGCTCTATGAACTAGGGTACGAAGGGCTGGCATAGAAATTATTTTATATAACAGTTCCCAATCAGCCGGAATACCTGCTCTGCCGTATAGCTCATATTCTCATATGCCACTGTCTTCTGCATGGCTTCTTCTAATGTCATCACACCTGGTAAAATTGGAAATGCTCCATCTACAAGCTGCATTTCATCCTGCACTTTCCGGACGCCCTGTGGTTCAATGCTGCCGGCAAATACCAGTACCATGCAGTCCTTTTCTTTTGCCCGCTTTGCAATTCCAACCGGCGCTTTTCCCATAGCAGTCTGTCCGTCAAATCTTCCTTCTCCGGTCACTACGATATCAGCTTCACTTAATTCTTTCTCCGGCAATACCGCATCTAATACTATCTCTACGCCCGGACGTAAATCCCCGCCCAGATAAGATGCAAATGCGAAGCCCAGTCCGCCTGCTGCTCCGGCTCCCGGCATGTTCCGGTTGTCTACGCCTAAAGCCTTTTCTGTTACATCAGCAAAATGAGCTAATGCCGCATCCAGTTTTACTACCATGGTCTCGTCTGCGCCCTTCTGTGGTGCAAACACAGCACTGGCTCCTGTTGTGCCACATAACGAATTGGTCACATCACAGGCTATTTCAAAAGTACATTCTTTCAGCCTCTTATCCAACGCTTCCATATCTATCGTTTCCAGGTCTTTCAGTTCTGTTGCTCCAAATCCTATTTCGATTCCATCTTTTTTATAAAAATGACACCCCAAAGCCTGCAGCATTCCGACACCGCCATCATTGGTGGCACTGCCGCCAATTCCAACGATAAACTTACGGCTGCCTCTATCCATGGCATGGCTTATCAGTTCCCCCACACCATAAGTAGTGGTTTCCATTGGATTTCGTTTATCCACCGGCACCAGTGGCAGTCCGGCGGCTTCTGCCATTTCAATGACTGCTGTTTTATCCGGCAGGATACCATACGCTGCCTCGACCTTCTGTCCAAGGGGTCCTGTTACCGCTACCTTTTCCAGACTGCCCTGCAATCCAGTGGTCAGGGCTGTTACTGTTCCTTCTCCACCATCTGCAACCGGCTTTATCATAACTTCTGCTGTTGGTATTGCTTTTTTAATACCATCTTCCACTGCTTTTCCTGCCTCTAAGGAACTTAAGCTGCCTTTTAATGAATCTATTGCTACGATTACTTTCATTGGATTTTCCTCGTTTGTTTATTCTACCACCTGTATAAAAGCTTAAAAGAATCTCTAACTCGAAAGGGAAACTCCGGCCTATTAAGCCAGAGCTTCCCTTCCTGTATCTGCATCAGTTCTTCGAACCTTACATTATTCTTCTGTAGAAGCAGTTACTTCTTCTTTTGCTTCTGTCTCTTCGATTTCATCTGCCACAGGTGCCTCATCAAATCCGTCAAAATCATCAAAGGAGAGTTCTTCCTCTTCGTTTACATCTGTGTTCAGTTTGATGTTACGATAACGCTTCATACCAGTACCAGCCGGAATCAGCTTACCGATAATTACGTTCTCTTTCAGACCAATCAATGGGTCAATCTTGCCCTTGATAGCTGCTTCTGTCAGAACCTTAGTTGTCTCCTGGAAGGATGCTGCTGATAAGAAGGAGTTGGTTGCCAAAGATGCTTTGGTAATACCAAGTAATACCTGTTTACCTTCTGCCGGCTCTTTGCCTTCTTCCTCTAACTGCTCATTCATCTCTTCGTAATCCAGATTATCTACTAATGTTCCTGGCAGGAACTCAGAATCTCCGTTATTTTCAATACGAATCTTCTTTAACATCTGACGAACGATAACCTCGATATGTTTATCATTAATCTCAACACCCTGCAGACGGTATACACGCTGTACTTCCTGAATCAGGTAATCCTGTACGGCACGTACGCCCTTAATCTTAAGGATATCGTGTGGATTTACAGAACCTTCGGTCAGTTCATCACCAGCCTCTAATACTGCGCCATCCATAATCTTAATTCTGGAACCGTAAGGAATCAGATAAGTCTTAGTCTCACCTGTTTCATTGTTTGTTACAATGATCTCACGTTTCTTCTTGGTATCTTTAATGGTTGCAACACCACCAAATTCTGTGATAATTGCAAGTCCCTTAGGCTTTCTTGCCTCAAACAACTCCTCGACACGAGGAAGACCCTGTGTAATATCGTCACCGGCAACACCACCGTTGTGGAATGTTCTCATGGTAAGCTGTGTACCAGGTTCTCCGATAGACTGAGCTGCGATAATACCAACCGCTTCACCAACCTGTACCGCCTGACCGGTAGCCATATTGCTTCCGTAACATTTTGCACAAACTCCAATGTGGGAACGGCAGGTAAGAATCGTACGGATTTTAACCTTGGTTAATGGTTCTCCATTCTCATCTACACCCTTGCTCATAATTGCTGCAGCACGTTTTGGTGTAATCATATGGTTTGCTTTTACAAGCACATTACCATCTTTATCGCAAATTGTCTCACAGGAGAATCTTCCTGTAATACGCTCTTCAAGACTTTCGATTTCTTCTTTTCCATCCATGAATGCTTTGACATACATACCAGGAATCTCTCTTCCTGTGCCTGCGCAGCAATCAGATTCACGGACAATCAGGTCCTGTGATACGTCTACCAGACGTCTGGTTAAGTAACCGGAATCGGCGGTACGTAACGCAGTATCGGACATACCTTTTCGGGCTCCATGTGCGGACATGAAGTACTCCAATACTTCAAGACCTTCACGGAAGTTTGATTTGATAGGCAGCTCGATTGTTCTACCGGTTGTATCAGCCATCAAACCACGCATACCTGCTAACTGTTTAATCTGTTTATCAGAACCACGGGCTCCGGAATCTGCCATCATGAAGATGTTGTTGTATTTATCCAGACCGGAAAGCAGAGCTTCTGTCAGCTCATCATCAGTCTCTTTCCATGTTTCAACAACTTCTTTGTAACGCTCTTCCTCTGTAATAAGACCACGTTTGTACTGTCTTGAAATGCGGTCTACCGTATCCTGAGCCTTTGCAATCATTTCCGGTTTCTGAGGCGGTACCGTCATATCTGAAATAGATACGGTCATAGCTGCTCTTGTAGAGTACTTGTAACCCATGGACTTAATATCGTCTAATACCTCAGCGGTCTTGGTTGCTCCGTGTGTATTAATAACTTTTTCCAGAATCTGTTTTAACTGTTTCTTTGCTACATGGAAATCGATTTCCAGTACCAGTTCATTTTCAGGCTTGCTTCTGTCTACGAAACCTAAATCCTGAGGAATGATTTCATTGAAGATAAATCTTCCCAGTGTGGACTCAACGACACCAGTCTTAACAGTTCCATCCGGCATGGTCTTATGAACACGCACATGGATTCTGGAATGTAAGGTCAGCGCCTGGTTCTCATATGCCAGAATTGCTTCGTTTACACTCTTATAGTATCCGCCTTCTCCTAAGGAACCTGGTCTTTCCTGTGTCAGATAGTAGATACCAAGAACCATATCCTGTGAAGGAACGGCTACAGGACCTCCATCAGAAGGTTTTAACAGGTTGTTCGGTGAAAGCAGCATGAAACGACATTCTGCCTGTGCTTCCTGTGACAGTGGCAAATGGGCAGCCATCTGGTCTCCGTCGAAGTCGGCGTTGTATGCGGTACATACCAATGGGTGAAGCTTAATTGCTTTACCTTCTACCAGGATTGGCTCAAATGCCTGAATACCAAGTCTATGCAGTGTAGGAGCACGGTTCAGCATAACCGGATGCTCCTTGATGACATCTTCTAAGACATCCCAGACTTCCGACTGTAATCTTTCAACCATCTTCTTTGCACTCTTAATATTGTGTGCAGTTCCGTTTGCAACCAGCTCTTTCATAACGAACGGTTTAAACAGCTCGATTGCCATTTCTTTTGGCAGACCACACTGATAAATCTTAAGTTCCGGTCCTACAACGATAACGGAACGTCCAGAGTAGTCTACACGTTTTCCAAGAAGGTTCTGACGGAAACGTCCGGATTTACCTTTCAGCATATCGGACAGAGATTTCAGAGCACGGTTACCAGGTCCGGTTACCGGTCTTCCTCTTCTACCGTTGTCAATCAGGGCATCTACTGCTTCCTGCAGCATTCTCTTCTCGTTACGAACGATGATATCAGGTGCACCCAACTCTAACAATCTTCTCAGACGGTTATTTCTATTGATAATTCTACGATATAAATCATTTAAATCGGATGTTGCAAAACGTCCACCATCCAGCTGTACCATAGGACGTAAGTCTGGTGGAATAACCGGGATAACGGTCATAATCATCCACTCCGGTTTATTTCCGGATTCACGGAAGGATTCTACCACTTCCAGTCTCTTGATGATTCTTGCACGTTTCTGACCGGTAGCATCTTTTAATTCTGCTTTCAGCTCTGCTGCATCTTTCTCCAGGTCAATTGCCTGTAATAACTCAAGAATGGCTTCTGCACCCATTCCAACACGGAAAGAGCTGCCATATTTTTCCCTTGCATCCTGATATTCCTGCTCGGATAATACCTGCTTTACAGATAAATCTGTAGAACCTGCATCCAGTACGATATAGGAAGCAAAGTACAGAACCTTCTCCAATGTTCTTGGAGAAAGATCTAAGATTAATCCCATACGGGATGGAATTCCTTTGAAGTACCAGATATGGGATACCGGAGCTGCAAGCTCGATATGTCCCATACGCTCTCTACGAACGCTGGCTTTGGTGATTTCAACACCACAGCGGTCGCAGACAACACCTTTATAACGAATCTTTTTGTACTTACCACAATGACATTCCCAGTCTTTGCTCGGTCCAAAAATCTTCTCACAGAATAATCCGTCTTTTTCCGGTTTCAAAGTTCTATAGTTAATGGTCTCAGGTTTCTTAACTTCTCCTCTGGACCACTCTCTGATTTTCTCAGGTGATGCCAGACCAATCTGAATTGCATCAAACTGTATCGGCTGGTAAGTTTCCTGTTTTACTGTTCCTGGCATTAATGACACTCCCTTCCTATTTATTCTTCGTCAAGAACTTCATCGGCAGCATCGTCAAAATCGAAGCCTGCGTCATCATCCTCTTCCTCTTCTTCTACGTTGTTGAGTTCTCCACTCTCAGAATCAAATTCCTGTTTGGTAAAGCCCATCTTTCCGAAGGACTCGCTGTCTTCAAACGCGAAATCTTTATCGCCTGAGATAATGGAATTCAAATCTGTGTTACCATATTCGCTGGTCTCCATCAGTTCAACTTCGTTACGGTCCTCGTCTAATACTCTGACATCAAGACCAAGGGACTGAAGTTCTTTGAGAAGTACCTTGAAGGATTCTGGGATTCCCGGTTCAGGGATATTGTCACCCTTAATGATTGCTTCGTATGTCTTCACACGGCCAACCACGTCGTCGGACTTCACAGTCAGAATCTCCTGTAATGTGTAAGATGCACCATAAGCTTCCAGTGCCCAAACCTCCATCTCTCCGAAACGCTGTCCACCAAACTGAGCTTTACCACCCAGAGGCTGCTGCGTTACTAAGGAGTAAGGACCGGTAGAACGTGCATGAATCTTATCATCTACCAGATGATGCAGTTTCAGGTAATGCATGTGGCCAATGGTAACCGGTGAGTCAAATTCTTCTCCGGTACGTCCGTCACGAAGCTGAACCTTTCCGTCACGGGAAATCGGAACGCCCTTCCATAATTCTCTGTGGTCTCTGTTATCGGAAAGATACTGCATTACATCTTCACGCAATGTATCTTTATATTTTGCTTCAAATTCTTCCCAGGTGGAGTTGACATAATCATTTGCCAGTTCCAGGGTATCCTGAATATCAATCTCTCGTGCACCGTCAAATACAGGAGTCTCAATGTTAAATCCAAGTGCTTTCGCTGCAAGACTTAAGTGAATCTCCAGGACCTGACCGATATTCATACGGGAAGGTACACCCAATGGGTTCAATACAATATCCAGTGGACGGCCGTTCGGCAGGAATGGCATATCTTCTACCGGAAGTACACGGGAAACAACACCCTTGTTACCATGACGTCCAGCCATCTTATCTCCAACGGAGATTTTTCTCTTCTGTGCAATGTAAATACGAACTGCCTGATTTACACCAGGGGATAATTCGTCACCATTTTCTCTTGTAAATACTTTCGCCTCTACAATGATACCATATTCACCATGTGGTACTTTCAAGGAAGTATCTCTTACTTCTCTTGCTTTCTCACCGAAGATGGCACGTAACAGTCTCTCTTCTGCGGTAAGCTCTGTCTCTCCCTTTGGAGTAACCTTACCTACCAGAATATCACCGGCACGAACTTCTGCACCGATACGGATGATTCCTCTTTCGTCAAGGTCTTTCAATGCATCATCGCCGACACCTGGAACGTCTCTTGTAATTTCTTCCGGTCCTAATTTAGTATCACGGGCTTCTGCTTCGTACTCTTCAATATGAACAGATGTATAAACATCATCCTGTACTAATCTTTCACTCAGAAGAACAGCGTCCTCGTAGTTGTAACCTTCCCATGTCATGAATCCGATTAACGGGTTCTTTCCAAGAGCAAGCTCACCATTAGAGGTAGATGGTCCGTCAGCAATTACTTCGCCAGCTTCTACATGATCACCTTTGAACACGATTGGTCTCTGGTTGTAGCAGTTGGACTGGTTGCTTCGTGAGAACTTGGTCAGTTTGTATACGTCTCTTGTTCCATCATCATTCTTCACGGTAATCTGGTTTGACTCAGATTTCTCAATAGTACCGGATTTCTTTGCAACTACACATACACCGGAGTCTACTGCAGTCTTGGTTTCCATACCGGTTCCTACTACAGGAGCTTCTGTGGTAAGAAGAGGTACTGCCTGACGCTGCATGTTAGATCCCATCAGCGCACGGTTCGCATCATCGTTCTGCAAGAACGGAATCAATGCGGTAGCAACAGAGAATACCATCTTAGGAGATACGTCCATATAATCAAACATCTGCTTGTCATATTCCTGTGTCTCGTCTAAGTAACGGCCGGAAACGGAATTTCTTACGAAATGTCCTTCTTCATCCAGTTTTTCATTCGCCTGTGCTACATGGTAATTATCCTCTTCATCTGCGGTCATGTATACAACATCTTCTGTAACACGCGGATTCTTAGGATCTGTTTTATCAATCTTACGATATGGTGCCTCAATGAAACCATATTCGTTAATTCTTGCATAACATGCCAGTGAGTTGATAAGTCCGATGTTCGGTCCTTCAGGAGTCTCAATAGGGCACATTCTTCCGTAATGGGAGTAGTGTACGTCTCGAACCTCGAATCCGGCACGGTCTCTGGACAAACCACCTGGTCCTAATGCGGATAAACGTCTCTTATGTGTCAGCTCACCCAGCGGGTTGTTCTGATCCATGAACTGCGACAGCTGGGAAGATCCGAAGAACTCTTTCACTGCTGCGGTTACCGGTTTGATATTAATCAGGCTCTGTGGAGAAATTCCTTCCTGATCCTGGGTGGTCATACGCTCACGAACCACACGTTCCATTCTGGAAAGTCCGATTCTGTACTGGTTCTGTAATAACTCACCTACGGCACGGATACGACGGTTGCCTAAGTGGTCAATATCGTCATCATTTCCAATGCCCCACTCCAAGTGCATATTGTAGTTAATGGATGCGAAAATATCTTCCTTGGTGATATGCTTCGGAACCAGTTCAGATACGTTTTTACGAATTGCTTCCTTGATATCTTCCAAGGATTCATTTTCATCCAGGATTTTCTTTAATACCGGATAATATACCAGCTCAGTAATACCAACTTCCTTCGGTACTACATCAACATAGGTAGTGAGGTCTACCATCATATTAGAAAGAACTTTTTCATTTCTTTCTTCTGTAGCAATATATACTGCCGGAACAGCTGCGTTCTGAATCTCTTCTGCAAGCTCTCTGGTCAACTCTGTTCCTTTTTCGATTACCTCTCCGGTAGTCTCAAGAACAACATCTTCAGCCAGCACTTTTCCGCGTAAACGGTTCTTAAATGCCAGCTTCTTGTTAAATTTATAACGACCTACTTTTGCCAGGTCATAACGTCTTGGGTCGAAGAACATTGCGGTAATCAGGCTCTCTGCACTGTCAACAGAAAGAGGCTCGCCCGGACGAATCTTCTTATATAATTCCAGAAGACCTTCCTCGTAGCTTGTAGCAACGTCTTTTCCAAAAGATGCTAAAATCTTTGGCTCTTCGCCAAATAAATCTATAATTTCCTGGTTGGTTCCCAGTCCTAATGCACGCAGTAATACTGTGATTGGCACTTTTCTGGTACGGTCAACACGTACATAGAAAATATCATTAGAGTCTGTTTCATACTCTAACCATGCTCCACGGTTCGGGATTACGGTACAGGAATAGAGTTCCTTACCTACTTTATCATGCGCAATGCCATAGTAAATACCAGGGGAACGAACCAACTGGCTTACGATAACACGCTCTGCTCCATTGATAACGAAGGTTCCTGTCTCTGTCATGAGAGGTAAATCGCCCATAAAAATCTCATGTTCATTAATTTCATCTGTTTCTTTGTTATACAGTCTGACTTTTACCTTCAAAGGAGCTGCATAAGTTGCGTCTCTCTGTTTACACTCCGGAATTGTATACTTCACATCATCCTCACATAATGTGAAATCCACAAATTCCAAGCTAAGATGTCCGCTATAATCCTCAATCGGAGAGATATCTGCAAACACTTCTTTCAGGCCCTCGTCTAAGAACCACTGATAGGAATCCTTCTGGACCTCAATCAGGTTTGGCATTTCCAATACCTCTTTTTGTCTTGAGTAACTCATACGTCTGTCTCTTATACACATCTCCGAGCCCACGAGACAGGCAGAAATCTCGT
>ERZ1026916.920-NODE-920-length-17166-cov-8.444217_pt1 | contig 17166 bp, 6 predicted proteins | sample MGYA00519465_ERZ1026916 | MGnify/ENA primary metagenome ERZ1026916 (study PRJEB26926, sample SAMN06164880) | human gut metagenome | biome: ENVO:00009003; feature: ENVO:2100002; material: ENVO:00002003 | host: Homo sapiens | place: USA | collected 2012 ... | reverse complement strand
AACCGCTATAACGATATTCACTGGTAGAGTCACTGCGCTCATAATGCTTATTGGTGGTATACCCGACTCCATAAAAGTTCTCCAATGTATTCTTGTAAGTGAATTTTCCAAAAATACGGAATTTATCATTCTTGAAAAACAACTGAGGTTTCACCATCAGGTTCAACCCTCCCTCGAACATCACCGCAACGGCCATCGGCAATACAGAACGTTTTTGCAAGGTATCCGACGGATTCATACGAAATGTAACAAGAGCACTCCCTCCTATCAACGCACCAAAGTCAGGAGTATAACTCGGTCCTCCCAATATATTATAATGTATGTTGCGTTTAGCCACCTTCCGGCGTCTTAATTCCTTTTTTGAAAGTTGATGAGCAATGGTGTCCTCAGGATAACAACTCATGTCATTTCCTTGTGCCGCCACATTCCAAGAGCAAAACAGACACAGGAGCAAGCTAAGTAATATTATTTTCATAAATAGTCTATTGTCTGCAGAAAGTTCATTCTCAAAAAACTTTCCTTGATGAATAAGTTTTCAAAAATACAAAAGTCCTATCAATAAATAACAATACATTGAATTTGTTTTAATTTAGTTCAAAATTCTTCACTTACTTTATAATGTATAATGTGCCACGCTATACCCTCATTGTAATTGACACTATTCAATTTCCTGTATTCCTCTTTTCTTTCCCATCTTTAGCTTCCGCCATAATCTCAGTTCATTATGTGTTCAGAGTCAGTATTCCCTAATGAGAATGGCAAACTCCGCAGTCTTTTGCCGAAGTTTGCCATTCTGATTCTCTTCTTTGTATTTTCAATATAGCTATTATTATAAACTCTTGAGTCCCGATCTTGGTATCCATTTCCTTCAGGATTCAATTCTCCTCCAATACGAAGAAATAAGTTACAGATGGCATCAGAACTTAGAAAAATCCACTTCTTCCACACCGCTCAAGTCATGCAAAGTCACCTCTTCCGCACCATTCATTCCCACCACCACGGTATAGGGCGGATCGGTAGTATAAGTATGGCTGCTGCCATCGGCGTACTCTTCCGACTTCCCGTCACCCCATTTGATGAGTCCGGTCAAGTCGCTTCCCCGGAACCTGGGAATGCTGAACATACGGTTGGAATGGACAATAGTGATACGTTTTAATGAACTCAATCCTGCCTGCACCACCTCCACCTGCTGTTTTGCCTGTCCGCCTATGATAGTGATAATAGCCGAGCGTGATGCCTCTTCGGGATTGGCTTCCACGACAAAGCTCAATGGATAAGCCGTCAGTCCTCTTCCTTTCAACCCTTTCCTTATCCATATTTCCGAACATTCCACATCGAAAGTCTCTACATTGGTATTCAGTTCAAATCCCAAGATCCCTCCTTTTTGAGGCATATCGTATTCTTCCCGTGCCACAAGAACCGCATCTTTCTGCACCTGCACGATATTCACCTTTTCCCTGATTCCTTGCAGTTCGTTGACGAAGTATATGTCTGCCGTTCGTGCGTCATATCCCTCGTTGGGCAACACGGTGATGCGGCGCGAATAAGAAGAAAGTGCCTTGGTCTTGACTTCCGTCAACCAATCCACATCGGGCAGCACCATTTCATAATCCACATTGCTACGCAACTCTATGACAATCTCTCCACCACCGCTGGACACCGTATATTCTTCCTTGGAAAGCAACAATAAGCTGCCTCCCTCCTGATAGACCGTGACCGTGCTCTTCAACGCACCGCTGCTGAAGACAATCCGCCCCTGACGATTCTTGCCTTCTTCATTGGGAGATATGTCGAACTTCACCTCCGAAGTGGTGAGCGCGCGAGGAGCACCGGTACGAGCCGATACAATCCACCCGGCAGCCTCTTCTTCCACCTCGTATTCAAACGTCACATTAGCCTTTACCTCTACCGTTATTTCTCCTCCTTTGGTGGCAACCTCTATCTTGTCAGCTGTCACCGTCAAGGCATCGTTCTGTTTTTGCGTCACAGTAATCTTCTTCTGTAACGTTCCAACCCTTAAAATCAGAGTCGCATTCCGTTCATTGTAATCCTCATTCTTTTCGGCACTTACGGTCACAGTAGCGTTGCCGGCTTTGCCCGAAGCAGGCGACACGATGCACCACGGTTGGTCACTGGTTGCAGTCCAATCCGCTGACGCCTTAAAACCGACCGCAACCGTTCCTCCTTCCGCCACAATGACCGGCGGAATTTCAGTATCCAGCGTAATGGAGGGGGCAACCGGCTTTTCCGATTCGTCAGAACTACTGTCCGAACAAGCCACAAGCAACATGAGCGCCCACAAGACGAGAAGTATATTATATCGTGAAGTTTTCATACGAATATTCTTTATGGTATTTATGAATCATTAATCTTATTACCTCTATTGCACAGGAGCTCCCACCTTGAACTTCAATTCCTTGGTCATGTCATGCAGTTGCAAACGCAGCAGGTAGGTGCCGGCAGACAGTTTCCCGGTGTCAATGCTCACCTGCCGTTCCTGCACCTCGCACATCCGGCTGAAATCGCTGCCATCGGCATCAAACACTTGCACCACGGTTTCGGCAGGCACTTGCAGTGTCAGCAATCGGGTCCGGTTGTTATAGGTCAGTGAGGTCTCCTTTTCCAAACTTACCTCCTCACTCAGGACAAAATCCCACACACAGCCGTCTTCCTCGTTTCCTTTAACCCACTCTACCTTTTTTGTCTGCGTATGAGTCCAATAAGCCCTGATACGGTCGCCGGAAGTAATGGGCCGGGTAATAGTCACCTGTACTCCGGGCAACAAATAGCCGGAACCGGAAGGTAATTGACTTGCCATTAAAGAATAAAGATCTTCTTTTATATTTCCATTCTTATCGACATGAGCCAAACTGATTTTACCCGTAAAAGGAAGACTACCATAATAGCCAAGGAAACCGATATCCAGCGAGAAAGGATTATTGACTTCAAACACCTTTTCCGAAGAAGTGATTCCCCGGTAATTCTTACCGTCCGTATAACACATGAAACGAAAATCTTCCACGCCTATACCTCCTTCATCCTTCTTCAATCCGATAAGTGCCGATTGATATTCATTATAGTGGCCGCCGGAAGCACCTGCTCCCTGTTCAACGGGGTCGAGAGCCGACAAGAGATAGTAGCCGTTTCCCCAGCCGCTCCATCCCCAGTTCACCCGGAAATAGTTTTCAGTGTCATAACCGTCGAGCACAAAGGCATGAGCACCTTCACTGCTGCCGCCGGTATAAATGACCGGACGCCTTTCATCCAGTTCGCCTTTCATTATCCGCATCCACTCGGCAAAGGAATAATTACTGCGCACTATGTAACGTCCGTCCTTGTCATATCCCATGTAAGTCTGTAGTCCTTTCACTACATCGGTCACATAAGCGCCTGTACCTTCCCCCCCTATCGGGCCGAAATCAGACGAAATCATGAGTGCACAGTCGCGCATCAGAGTGGCTACGGCATTTCCGGCAGTCGAAGAAAAAGATTGCGCGTAGCTGAGCGGCATATTGTCCCAGTCATAGGCATGTCCTAAAGACTGTGCAGCAATATATCTCTGGTGAGTCCTCGTAGTGTAAGCCGACAAAGTGCCACTACCCACCTTGGGCCACTGATGATATCGCATGACAATAGCAGTAGCGGTGGCAGTGCAACCGGTATAGGTCTCCTTGCCGGCAATGTGCGGGCACAGCCAATTGTAAGGATTGGCCTGATCCCATTTAGCCGTCTCCAATTCTACCACCGCTTGTCCGGCACGGACCGTCGTCCAGCGTTGAGCCAGACTGTTGCTTTGCGTCGAACCATACGTCGGAGCACGACGTTTCTCCGCTATCTCTTCACTGATTCCCTGCAACCACAACTTCAGGTTGACAGGCAAATCGGTCTGTGGAAAACTACTGTCGAACGAATAGCCCAACACAGGCATCACCGCATCATCGCCCGCCACAATGACGAAGCCCTCGCTGTCGGTACAGCCGAACACATAATAGGCAGGAGCCTCTCCCACTGCCCGGGCAGACACGGCTTCATCCGTAACAAGCAACCGCAAAGAAGAAAAGGCGGAACGCTGCGGATGTCCCTCCTTGAAAAAGGTAATAGCCAACTCTTGAGCCTTCTCTACCGAAATATTGTCTGCCCACAAGAAAGTAGGCAGCAAACTGAATAAAAACAACAGCAAGTGTCTCATAGAACTAAAATATAAGGCAATGAATACTAAGGCTTACCAATTACTCTCCAACAGAAAAAACCAAGAAAAAGAATAGTCGGCAATCCCGATTACAAATATAAAGAAATCTATTATCTTTTGTGAATTATCGCATTTATTTATGCTCTATCATCAAGAAAAAATATTTGCGAGACACTTCATCAGGGTGGAACGATATCAAGAATCCTCCTTCGTTCTGCAAACTTTTGGATGCATTTACATGCTTTTTATTTCTTATCGTTTCCATCTTGATTAATTAATACTTAAATTTGCCTCGCTAAAAAGACCTAAAACAAATCTAATATGAGAATAAATATATTTTGTATCCTCATTTTCTGTTGTGTTTTCTTTTGCTATGGAAATCATATTCACTTTAAGCACATTAATGTAAAAGACGGTTTGTCGCAAATCACCGTCCTTTCCATTTATCAGGATGAAGTAGGAACATTGTGGTTTGGTTCCAGCGAAGGACTGAACAGATACAATGGCGACAAGATAGATATCTATCGTCCTTCGCAAAACGACAACGGCCTTACCCACAATGAAATCAGCGCCATTTGCGGAGACAAGAGCGGAAGCATCTATATCCGATCCATCTATGATTTGATAAAGTTCGATATAGAAAAAGAAAAGTTTACCTGCATCCTTCCAAATGCAGCCCATACCATGTATTGCTATAAAGATACATTATGGCTCGGGTATCGGAACGAATTGCAATACTATCTGAAAAGTGACGGAAAAATACACCACGCTGCTACCTTGGACAATAAATTCAGTATTGGAAACTCTCTAATTATAGACAAGGATTACATCTGGATGGGACATAAGCAAGGTGTTTCATTAATATCCCGTAAAGATTATAAAACAATCAAGACCATCACGGGCATCTCTCATGTTTCTTCCATCTACAGAGACAGCCGAGGAAATATATGGGCCGGCACTGTGCAGGATGGTCTATACCGTATCAGTCCGCAGGAAGAAATAACACATTACACCGATAGCAACCGTTTATCCAATAATCAGATAAGAACAGTTCAGGAGGATAACAACGGACATATTTGGGTGGGAACTTTCAATGGTCTGAACCATTATAACCCAAATTCCGATACATGGTCCGCCCATCTGCATCAAGATAATATAGACTACGGACTCAGCCATAACTCTATCAACTGCTTATATAAAGACCAGCAAGGAACAATCTGGATAGGAACTTATTTCGGTGGAGTAAATTACTTTAATCCTGATACCAACACGTGTCGGTTTTATGGTTCGGGAGCAACAGGAAACCATTTCCTGAGTTTTCCTTTTGTCGGCAAGATGGTAGAAGACAGGACGGGGAACCTTTGGATATGTACGGAAGGAGGAGGATTGAATCTGTTCAACCGAACTACCCGGACCTTTGAGAAATTCTCTTATCATGCCAATGGACTGCCCGGAACAGCTCATAATAATATGAAATGTATCTATTATGCCAAGGAAAGAAACAAACTATACATAGGTACGCATACAGGCGGTCTCGCCGTCTTCGACATTACCCGGAAACAGTTCCGTACGCTAATTCCTTCTCAAAACAACCCGACTTCACAAGCCGGAAATATCGTCAACGAAATACAACCTTATAAAGACAAGCTTATTATACTGACGCAAGCCGGTGTCTACCTTTTCAATCCCGAGCAAGAGACATTCTCCCCCCTCACCCACAATGAGGACATCAATAAGCTTCTCTTCCGTCCCTATCAATTCGAAACCTTTCTTATTGACAGCAAAGAAAGATTATGGCTGGCCGATTCAAAAGGAGGACTTCTGTGTATCCACATGACGGACAACAGCCTCCATCGCTATTATACCAATGCGCAAGACTCTTCTTCCATCGGCAAATTCAGGATAGTGGATATCATGGAAAACAGCAAAGGCGAGATATACTTTGGTACCATCGGCTCAGGCTTATTCAAATATATCCCCGACAATGATTCCTTCTGTCAATATGGATTAGGCAATAATGCGCTGCCTAGCGATTATTGCTACTATATCTGTGAATCTCCCATTTACCGCCATCTACTGATTCTACACAGCAAAGGATTCTCCCTCTTCGATCCCGAAACCGGTAAAAGCAAGCATACATACAATTTATTTCAAATGGGATATTGCCAGGGGTCAAGCATTTATTTCGCACAAAATGGAGAAACCTTTATCGGCGGAGTAAACGGCATGCTTTCTTTTTTCGAAGAACAACTCTACCACAGCAACAATAATTATCATATCTATTTTGATCAGTTGTGGGTGCATAACACACGCGTACTGCCCGATGATGAAACCGGAATCCTCTCGCAAACACTCTCGCAAGTAAAAGAAATCAGGCTTTCACACGACCAGAACAATCTAATCTTCGAGTTTTGTTCCTCCAATTATACATTGAACGAAGACATCATTTATGAATACAAATTAGAAGGCTTTTCCGACCATTGGATTCCTACCCATTCACAGTCTATTTCCTACACCAATCTCAGTCCGGGCATGTATCGTTTAACCGTTCGCGAACATCAAGGTACGCACAGTATCAGCCTCAACATCTACATCGCTCCTCCATTCTATGCCACTTACTGGGCATTTATGATATATATATTGTGTGTGATTGGTATCATGTACCTCATCATTTATATCAAAACCAAACAAACCCAACTTCAGACCTCACTCCAATTCGAGCGCAAAGAAAAAGAACGTACAGAAGAGCTAAATCAGGTCAAACTGAGATTCTTCACCAACATTTCACATGAGTTCCGCACCCCTCTCACACTGATTATCGGACAGATTGAAGTGTTATTGCAGTCAAACAAGCTTGCTCCCACCATCTATAATCGTATATTGCATATCTATAAGAACGCGTGGCACATGAGAGATCTCATTTCAGAACTTTTAGACTTCCGCAAACAGGAACAAGGCTACCTGAAACTGAAAATTGAACATAAGGATATCGTCCCTTTTATAAAGGAAATATATATGTCCTTTTATGAATATGCCGCCACCCAGCAAATCAATTACCGGTTTGAATGCCCGGAACAGGAACTCAAACTATGGTTTGACCCGGTACAACTGCAAAAAGTCATATTCAATCTGATTTCAAACGCCTTTAAATATACCCCAAAAGGAGGTAAAATCAATGTGAGCATCAGCAGTACAAACACACAGGCTCATATAAGTATAAAGGATAATGGTTCCGGCATTCCGCAAGAAGCAGTCAACAAAATATTCGAGCGTTTCTACCAGCTGGAGAATGGTGCCAACAAATTCACGCTCGGCACAGGAATCGGACTAGCACTTTCCAAAGGAATCATCGACCTGCATCATGGAAACATCCATGTAAAAAGCGAACCTGAACAAGGAAGCGAATTCATTATTGACCTGCTAAAAGGAAATTCCCATTTTTCACCCGAAGACATTGCGCATACCCGCCTGACCACGGATGACAGCAGAGATATCAACAAGCCGCTCGACCTGACAGAAATGCCTGTTGAAGAAGTCCTTCCCGTTGTACCGGATACAGACAGTGGAAAACCTGTGCTCCTCATAGTGGAAGATAATAAAGAAATGCTGGATTTGCTGAAGAGCATATTCGAATCCATGTATGAAGTACACATTGCCCAAAACGGCAAGGAAGGATTACAAATGGCATATCAGGTACATCCCAGCCTCATTATCAGCGATGTGATGATGCCGGAAATGTCGGGTAAGGAATTATGCTACAAAATAAAAAACAGTATCGAACTATCTTATATCCCCGTCATATTGCTCACAGCACAGGTATCTGAACAATATACAATAGAAGGATATATGTTCGGTGCAGACGATTATATCACCAAGCCCTTTAATGTGAAAATTCTCATAGCACGCTGCAGTAACCTTATTAAGACTCGGCAACAAATGCTGGAACGGCTTAAACAGCCTATTGCCAACAAACAAGAAGCCCCGGACACCATTAACATAAACGACCGACAACTATTGGAAAAAGCGACACAAATAATTAAAGAGAATTTTGAAAACCCGGAGTTTGACATGAATCTTCTCGCCTCTGAGCTTGGAATGGGACGCAGCAAACTATATACGAAATTAAAAGAAATAACCGGACTGACTCCCAACGAGTTTACTCTCAAGTTAAAACTGGAAGAAGCCATGCATTTATTAAACAATGCACCTCATCTCAATGTGACGGAAATTTCCTACCAGCTCGGATTCTCTTCGGCCAGGTACTTCAGCAAATGTTTCAAAACATTCTATGGTATTGCTCCTTTGAATGTACGTAAGAATGCTAATCCACCCGCAAAAGAGGAGTAGAAGACAATAGGGGAGAAAATAAATAGGGGTGTATCAAGACGTTCTAATGCTGTCGTTTAGCCCGTAGGGGCGAGGTTCGCTCGCCCGAAAACAGCTTGCTTTGTGTATTCGGGCAGGCAAACCCTCCCCCTACAGTTGACAATTTAATAGACCGTTTTAGTTTTGACACACCCCAAACCTAACCGTAATCCAACCTTTTACCTCAACAATTAAGATATTTGTTTAATCCCATCCCGGATTCTGTGTTATCTCTTTGTTCTTACCAATCACATTAACAGGTATAGGATGATAATAATGCTTATTTTCATCAAACGAGCGATTTTCCCAGTCGGTGCCGGCAAACACATCAATATAATGTTTTCCGTTCAATTCAAACAGCTTCACACGTTCAGGATCAGCCTTGCCTTCTGACGGATTAAAACGAGGATTATCAAAATCTGACGGTTCAAAACGCATACCCAGTACACGATTTGCCAAACGCTTGCCCCATTTCCAACGCATCAAATCCTGATAGCGAGTATCTTCAAAACACAGTTCAACACGACGTTCACGACGAATTTCAATAATAAGGGCAGACAAACCTTCAGCCGCATATTTCGGGTCCATTACAGGATTCAGGGTCAAGTGAGGCATTCCGGCACGATCACGAATCACATTGACAGTCCGGTCTAAATCAGACTGTGTAATTGTTCCCAATTCAGCTTTTGCCTCTGCCAAATTCAATAAGACTTCAGCATAGCGCAACAATGGAGCGTCATGTGTCTCGTTACCATAACCTTTCATATCTTGCTCGGCAATATAATACTTAATAACATGATAACCTGTAGCCGATTCCCAACCTGTCATTCCCGCTACCCGAGGGAAGATAAACTTGTCTTTATTGTACAGAATTTCTTTTGAGTGGCGAGGATCAAGTACAATCTGAGTCAAACGCGGGTCACGGTTATCCAAAACATTCTCATACTCATCATCATTAAAAGTCTCACTCAAAGCAACAGGTTTAGCACTTCCATCCGGTTCGATGCAAAGGAAGTCGTCTACAAAATCCTTTGTAGCACCATTACCCGAAGCAACCAAATAACCGCACAAACGATGTCCCAACAAACCGGCTACATACTTTCTAAACAGAATCACTTCTTTATTATCAGTCAAATCATCACTGGTAAATAAAGTGGCATAGTCTCTATCCGGATTTCCGGTATTATAGATTTCATATTTCTTCATTGCCATCAACGCTTCAGATGCTTTCACAGCTTCCTGCAAGAAGTTTTCATAATCACCCAGTCCATGGTATTTTCTATAAGTACCTTCGTAAAGGCAAATACGTGATTTTAATGCCAATGCTGCACCTTTTGTCACACGTACCCCTTTATTACCCCAGTCTTCCGGCAAATAGTCGCAAGCCTTATTGATATCTTCCAGAACATGGTCCATCACTTCCTTGCGGGGAGTACGCGGTCCATACAGTTCTTCAGAATCCGTAGTCAAAGGAGTAGTGATATAAGGGACATCACCATACATCTGCACTTTATCCAAATAGAACCATGCACGAAAGAAATAAGCCTCACCTGCATACTTGTTTCTGATATTTTCTGCTATTCCCACTTTCTCATAATTAGCAAAGAAAGTATTGATGCGGCGCAGCAAAGTCCAATACCACCCTCCGGCAGTCGGGTCATTGGGAACCGTCTCTTTTCCGGCTGCAATCTTTGTATACGAAGTATGGTTTGAGTTACTCTTCGAAACATAGTTATCAGTCTGTACATCCTTCCAGAAATAATCCGCATAACTACTATTCCATGCACCCAGGGTATGTCCTACCATAAAACGGTAATAACTGTCATTTCCGGCTTCATTGTAAATACCGTTATTATAGACTTCAAGGTCACTTTCGGTCTTCCAATAGCTATTGTCATTCAAGTCGTGTGTCGGATTTCTATCCAAAAAGGAGTCATTACAAGAAACACACATCAATGATACAGCCGCTAAAGCTGCTATATTTAATATTATTTTTTTCATCTTGTCTACTAAATTTAGAATGTTACGTTTAACCCGAATGAATAAGTACGCTGGAACGGATATACCATAGTACCATTCTTACCTGCCGCTTCAGGATCGTAAGCTCCCTTCACATTGGTGAATTCAAACAAGTTCTCAGCACTAAAATAAACACCTGCCTTTGCAACGTGCAGGAAGCTCAACCATGATTTCGGGAAGTCATATCCTACTGTCAGATTCTTCAGACGACAGTAAGAAGCATCCTGCAAATACTTGGTCTGCTTTTGTTGGTTCTTTGTTTCGCGTGCAATAGGACGTGCAAAATATGCATCACGATTATCTTCAGACCATGAGTCCGTAACAAACCATTTCTGAGTATTATAATACTGTGTTGCCACCGGCCAGAAAGGTTGTGAACTCGGCCAGAAATCACGTTTGCCGATACCCTGGAAGAAGACATTCAAATATACATTCTTATAAGACATATTAGCAGTGATACCGTATTGGTAACGCGGAGTAGTGTTACCGATTACTTTCAAGTCACCATGGTCATCTAATGTATTCGAGCCGTTGTTTATCTTCTTATTTCCATCCAGATCTTTATACATGATATCACCGGGAGCCCAGTTAGCACCTAACTTAGACTGGTCTGCATGGTTTTGCACATCGGTGTCCGACTGATAGAAACCTTCTGTTTCATATCCCCATATTTCACCAATCTTCTGACCTACATAATAGTCACTTAATGTTCCACTCGGATTTTCATATTTAGTAATTTCAGCCTGTGAATCCGAAAGGATAAAGCCTAAATCATAAGAGAAGTCATTGCCAATACGGTCATTCCATTTAACGGATACTTCCCAACCGCGAGTGCGTAGCTCCGCTTTGTTGGCAGGAGGAGCTGTTGTTCCCAATACTTCAGGATATTCCACTTTAACAAGCATATCCGATGTTGTTCTCTGATACCAGTCAAAAGAGAAGTCCAAACGTTGGTTCAACATTGTAAAATCAAGACCAATATTAAAGGTAGAAGCTTTTTCCCAAGTCAAGTCGCTGGATACCAAGCCTGCCGGATTGATATACAAAGATTTCTCACCGTCTACAAACAGCCAGTTTCCTGCTGTACCCGAAGCCATAAAGGGAATATACGGATAATATTTAGTGTTACCCGACCAACTGCTGGCTGTCAACAACTGATTACCCAAGATACCGTATGAAGCACGTACCTTCAAGTTATCCAACCAAGAACGGGTAGATTCCATGAAAGCTTCTTCCGAAACACGCCATGCTCCCGAGAATGAAGGCAGGAATACAAAACGATTATCGGACGGGAAGCGGGAAGTTCCGTCATAACGGCCGTTCACTTCAAATAGATAACGGTTATTATAGATATAATTCAAACGGAAGAAACCGCCGCGTAATGCCCATTCATAACCGCTTTCACTAACAGTTTGCATACCGGTACCCAAGCTCATTGAAGGTAAATCCTGAGATATAAGGTTCTGACGGGTAGCAGTAGTTGTATTATACTTAGTCAATTCCTGATTGAAACCTAACATGGCTTTTACATAATGCTTTTCTGCAAAAGTGTGTTCGTAGTCTGTATAAGCATTGAAAGAATAATAATCTTTATTACCGTTCACCCACGAATAACTGTTGTTATTGGTATTACCTTCCGTCTCAACAAAAGCATTGGTAATCATATCCACTTTTTTACGATGTTCGGCACTGCGGCTGTAATTCAGGTTATAAGTAAAATCCACACGTGCATGCCAATCTTTCGTAAAAGTAAAATCCGCACTACCTGTCAACCAGATATCATGTACTTTCTTCTTGTCACGACCTCCTTGTTCCAGCAAAGAAATAGGATTCTGGTCATCGAAATATTTACCGGCATATTGGTCAAGTTCCGGATAACGTGCATCACCTCCCCACGGACGAGCCATACGTGTCGGAGTTGAAAATACCATCTGCTGCCAAACATCATCTTTATATTTATGAGGCTTATCGGTAGTAGTATAGTTATACAATACTTTAGCCCCCAGCTTCATCCATGGAGTCGTTTGATTATCTACAGACAAACGAGTATTCAAACGCTGATAGCTGTCTTCCCCCACTTTATACATCCCAGATTGATTTACATAACCTACAGAAGTATAAAATTTAGTCTTTTCATTACCTCCCGAAATATTTATATTATGGCGATGAGAAGGAGTATATTTCTTCAGCATTAAATCGGTCCAATCAGAATGACCATAATAATACATAGTACCGTTCAGCACTTCATATTCAGGATTATTAGCCGGATCATTAGCATAATTCTTCATTTTTTCCACTGTATCCGGATTATACATCACATCCAAATTAGCATTTGTCATTGCCCGATTTACAAATTCGGCATGTTCCCAACTTGTGTCGACCATCTCCGGCAATACAGTCGGTTTAGAGAATGCCACGTTACCGGAATAAGATACAGTAGTCTTCATATCCGAACCTGCATTTTTCGTAGTTACCAAAATAACACCATAAGCAGCACGTACACCATAGATGGCAGATGCAGCCGCATCCTTCAAGACCGTAACGTTGGCAATATCATTCGGATTAATCATGTCAAGATCCATTTCCACACCGTCAACCAATACCAATGGGCTGCCACCATTTATAGAAGTAGTACCACGCACATTCAGTGTTGCTCCGGTACCCGGCTCACCACTACTCGGCGTAATCTGCAAGTTAGGTATAGTCCCCTGCAATGCACTGGTAGACGAAGTGATGGGACGTGATTGCAAAACTTTTGCATCAACAGTTCCCACAGAACCTGTCAAATTCACTTTCTTTTGCGAACCATACCCCACAACCACTACTTCATCCAAAGCCTGGCTGTCTTCTTTCAATTTGATAGTAAAGCTAGTTTGATTTCCAACTTTAATCTCCATACTCTGATAACCGATATAAGAGATTTGCAGAATAGCTCCTTCAGGTACATTGCTCAGGGTAAACTTTCCTTCAAAATCGGTTATCGTACCGTTTGTCGTACCTTTTACCATCACATTTGCACCGATAATAGACTCTTGTGAATCCATCACCACACCGGTAATAGTCTTACCTTGTTGCGCAACAATGGCCACTGATGCCACATCCGATTTAGCCGGCAGCAAAGATGTCTTCGCTGCATCCGGACTTGCAAATACACTCACATTTGCCAACAGCATTGATGTAGTGCACATGAAGAATCCTTTCTTTCGTAAAAGCAAAGAAATCCGTTTCGATGTTTTTTTCATAATAATAGCTTAAAATTCGTTAGTAGTAAACTTTTTAACAGTACAAAAATAGGGTATGCCCTTCACTAGAGCATACCCTTTTTTTGAGTTCTTTGTACATAAATTAACCGAACGGACTATTTTATACATAACTATGGACGCGAAGGATACATTATCAGCCGGACACTACCGCTTTGCAACGGTTTCTTCAGACGAATACCGATACGCGTATAAGCAGGAGAGTTCACTTCAACAGTCTCCGAATCAAATTCTACCACACCCGGAGCTTCAATATCCACCGTCATTTTTTCTCCTCCCAGCACCAACTCCAAACGATTATTTCCTATCATCTTCCAGTCGGCACGAGTAGTAATAGCTGTTTCAAAAGAAATTCCTGACACTGCTTCAAAACGGTCTTCAATCACGAACGTTCCTTCTCCGGCACGATTATAAGTAAAGGTACGTATCAGCTTTTCCAGTTCAGGTACCGCAGTAGCATAAGCAGATGTATAATCAATCTGAAAGATATCTGTGCCGCCAGTCAGTTCTTTCTTCAACACCACTCCCTGAGCCTTCTTGCCCGACACCTGACATTGTCCGTTGATAAAGGGAACGGGATGACCAAATGAATTTTTAATAGGATATTTATAAGCATTTCCACTGAAATAGTCACCGGGATAAGAGAAAGGTCCACCCATATCGCCTGCCATCGTCTGACTACCCATCACTACTGCATAAGAACCCACATCATTATGATTATGGTTTTCCGCGTTATGCCCTCCCTTTACAGATACGCCCAAACGACAAGTCGAACCGGTAGCAGGGCGGCTAATAATAATGCCTGCTTCATCATAACAAGAATGAAGTTCATCAGCCTCGGCCTTCAATACCTCTTGTATTTCGGGAGTCATTTCCACTTTCCAAGCCTGATGGGGGAACATGCCGATGGTGTGCAATGAAAGATTATCCATACCGGGTATTTCATATTTTTCTTCATAAGGAGCTGTACCCAACACATTATCACAATAGTTTGTAATAAACCAAGAAGGTGAAACACCTGCACGACAGTCGGCGTAGGCAGGGCAAACCTGATTCATGATCTGAATCTTCTTTCCATATTGTGCAATACGGGCAAACTTAGGAGTACGGAAGAAATCAATCTTCCCTTTCGTAGCACGACAAATTTCTTCACGCAACAAGATAAACGAGCAAAAACCATAATTATAATATCCTACCCCCTCACTGCAATATCCGTCATCACTATATCCCTTCATTCCATATACATAATACTTCTCAGCAGCAGCCACAAAGTAAGCACGCTCTTCCTTGTCCTGCAACAAAGCAAGTGCAGCTCCTGTCACGCCGGCCAAGCACACCGAATTCCAGTTATTCGTGACAGTAAACCAATAAAAAGGTTTTGTTTCTTCCAAACAACGGTAGATAGGGCGGAACACCTTCTCACGGAAAGCACACATCGCCAAAGCTTTCGTTTCGGCCGGCAAGCGGTCATCCAATAAATAAATACATTGCGCCAATGTATTTCCGGCAGTAGCAACAACCAAATCCACATAATAATCAGTTCCATGATAGTTATGCAAGTTACGGTCATGTGCAGGAATTGACCAAGGCTTCTGGTGACAGAGCTCTTCCACCCCTTCACAAATCGCCGGAATAAACCGTCGCTTATTTTCCAAACATTCCGCCAATACCAATCGCCACAAATATTGATAACGGGCATTCATCATGTTCTCTCCCGGCAGACGAATCTCGGTCTTATTAAGATGCAAATAAAGCGAATCTACAAAAGGCGGCATTCCGTCCTTCAGGCTGGTATGAGCCTCTTCAATTAATTTTCGAGCTTCAGGAGTATTCTTCATCTTATCCCAATAAGTACGATCTTTATAAGTTACTCCGATACCTTCCGGTTTTTCCGGTAACATGTCGGCTATCTCACGAATACGTTCTGCCGAAATATTATTTCCATGTATCTCGTCTTTTGCCATCCGGTAAACCTCTGTCCCTGCCAGCAAAAATGCACCCGGGCCATACACCTCTGTCATTTCACGGGTTACTTTTTTGGGGTCAGCACCAATAGGCTGCACATAGCCCAATTTACCATCTTCCTCTACTGCCCCTACCAAAGCTTTCCAGCCCTTTTCCACTATGGGAAGGAATTCTTCTTTCGACAACAATCCTTCGTTGATGCCGTATGCCAAAGCATAGACAAAGAAACCGGAACAACTGGTTTCCGGAGAAGAATAAGAATGAGGGTCCAGCATACTGGCTCTCCAAAAGCCGTCAGACTGTTGCAAGGTGGCTACACGAGTAGCCAGTTCCACAAACAGGTTCTCATAAAAAGTTCTGTATTTATTTCCCGCAGGAAGTTCACGAAGAATTTCGACCAGTCCACCCAATACCCATCCGTTTCCTCTCCCCCAAAACACCTTCTCACCATTGGCCTCTTTTTGAGTAAAGTAACGATGGTCTCTATAAAACAAACGGGCATCCTTATCATAAAGGAACTCATAAGTCTCTTTATACTCCTTATCCATAAAACGGAGAAATTTCTTATCACCGGTAATGTTATACAAACGGGCATAAACCGGCGGAGCCATAAATAATGCATCGCACCATGTCCATTTTTCTAAAGTGGAAGCATCACCATAATCCAATAAGAAAGATCCTTTAGAAGGATGCTCCATCACCCATTCAGTACGGGCCTTCGTAGGAATCAGCATCTCTTCTTTTCCATATTTACGATAAAGATCCAAATATGTTTGTGCAACACAGATATCATCTGCATGATACATCCGTTTATCCACTTGCCAATAATTGTGTGCCCCCAAGCGCCGCAACCACTTAAAATAAAAATCATCCTGATTTTCCTGCTCCGCCACGGATGCCCATTTAGACAAGCCCAGATAAAACGTAGCATTTACCCAATTCAACGGATCATAGGTAACTTCTTTCATGTGGGCAATTTGCCAGTCGGCAACACGCCTCATTGTTTGTCTTACTTCATGTTTTGAAAAAGAATTTTGTGCATAAGAGCAACATACCACCCAGCACAAAGACAACAAAAATGCTATTCGTTTATTCATAATAATATTTATAGTTTTTTTATTGCTACAAAATTAAAGCTTCAGGTATTCTTTATGTAGCAATATTGTCCTGAGTATATACATTTATAGTACTCAAATAGCATTTTCACCCCTTCCAAGTCGGGAACTCAGTATAAACACAAAAAAAGCCTCCGAATCATTTGACTGACTCGGAGGCTTTCATCAAAAACGGCGGCTACCTACTCTCCCACTGTTACGCAGTACCATCGGCGTGACAAGGCTTAACTTCTCTGTTCGGAATGGGAAGAGG